>WNFX01002069.1_pt1 | contig 20327 bp, 13 predicted proteins | sample 5400111 | NCBI WGS metagenome assembly WNFX01 (sample SAMN13153363, study PRJNA577476) | soil metagenome | isolation source: 40 cm soil or saprolite under grassland replicate 1 | place: USA:California | collected 2016-06-15 | reverse complement strand
CCGCACCGTTTCTTCGAAGCGCTTCCTCTCCCGAGCGGGAACGTAAGCAGCGTAGTTCAGAGAAATGAAACCAGGGTAACGACGCTTCAAGTCAAGGGATTCGATAAAACGGTGAAATCGAAGACGATCAACCGGATCTTCTCCAGCGAACAGCGCCCGCAGCGCGTACAAAACATCACCATACGAACGAAGACGCCCCTCAATGATGCCACTTGCATCCTTTGCCTCGCGCTCAAATCGAAGCCGGGCGACGTTCTCGACAGAATCCCGGACGAGCGTGAACAAGAAAAAAGAGGCCGCAATCCCCGCGGTCAACACCAACCACGGGAGTACGGCGGAATGAAAAGTCGGCCGATTCGCCACGTTCGTGGCTGCGGTTATCGTCTCTATCTTCATCTAAGCAATTTTCTACCTGGATCGCTACGGCCTAGATCAATACCGGTCCGCCTCGAAAGGCCATCGGCCATTATGCAACAATCAATGGTGTTTTGATCCTTTCCGCCCATCCTCTCCAAAGACAAAGTAGAAAGGCCGGATTGCTCCGGCCTTTAAGCGACAACGTGTCAAGCACCCATGGGGATAGCTTGCCCCGGGTTGTTTACACGGATGGTCGCGCCAGACATCGCCGCATTCTCCGCCCGAATGGCCGTGCCAGACATCGCGGCGTTCTCCATCTCAATCGCGGCACCGGACATTGCTGCATTTTCCGCCCGGATCGCGGCACCTGACATTGCAGCGTTCTCCATCCGAATAGCAGCGCCGGACATTGCTGCCCTCTCCGCACGGATGGCGGCACCAGACATCGCCGCACTCTCCGCCCGAATAGCAGCACCGGACATCGCTGCATTTTCCGCCCGGATGGCAGCACCCGACATTGCCGCGTTCTCCGCCCGAATGGCCGCTCCGGACATCGCCGCGTTCTCCATCCGAATAGCGGCACCGGACATCGCTGCCCTCTCCGCCCGGATGGCAGCACCCGACATTGCCGCGTTCTCAGCCCTAATAGCGGCACCGGACATCGCTGCCCTTTCCGCCCGGATGGCAACACCTGACATTGCCGCGTTCTCCGCCCGAATGGCCGCTCCGAACATCGCCGCGTTCTCCATCCGAACAGCGGCACCGGACATCGCTGCCCTCTCCGCACGAATGGCCGCGCCAGACATCGCAGCATTTTCAGCCCTTACGGAGATTCCAGCCCAAGCTGCGTTGTAATCTTGCCCGTCCCCAAACTCCCTTTGATACAGGCGCCGGGTCTTTTCCGCCAAGACCATCCTTTTTTCTTTGACTGCGGACGTGACTTCGCCGATGTGTGGAGCGTGATGCAGATACTTTCCGAATACCGCCTCACAGTCTTCGGTGTACTTGATCGTCTGGAGGATGTGCGTATGCCAGAACTCATCCACGTCTTTGCTCAAAAGAATGTCTTCCGCGTGGTCCGGATATTTCGCGAGCATGGTGAGATAGGTCTTGTACCCGCGTTCGATGCCCTCTGCGTATTCGCGCGTCCAGCCTTCCCCCAGCTCCGGGTCCATCGCCCTGACCTTCACGGATTCGAGATCAAGCGCGTTTATCGCGGCGATCACCTGCTCAACTGGTCGGTTCGTCAATGTCGTCTTCATTGTTTTCCTCTGTTTAAGTTTGTGAAACGCGGCACACGCGTCGTAGCGAAAGATCCGTTTCGATCCGTGAGCGCGACCTTCTTTGCATTCAACACCGGTCTTCAGTAATCAATTTGAAAAGGCCCTCCTCTCACGGCGACCATCCGCCGAAAGAATGTCTCTAGAAACCCGAAAAGGATACTTGCTCGACGATTGCGAAGATTCAGCGGTCACGATCTCCCCCAATGTCACGGCATCTGAAGCCGTGACTGAGCGCGCGATCACTTCCTTCGTGATGACGTCGTGGCCGGCCGCGTTTCCGTCTCGCACGAGGTACGAGGCGCGGGCCGACTTTGCGTCGCGCCCGAAGGGGGAATCTAATCAGGAGATACCGGGAATTGCTGTCAGGCAAGTCCGACAAGTGATGTCCGGGTAAACACGACAGTTTGTAGACGAGTCTTTACAGGAAGACACTACCCTCTAGGGTCGGGAAGGTTATGGTCGGCCCCTAAGCGCTTGAAGAATCAGGGGACGGGCATAGGAAGCGTGCGAGTTACGGGCAACCAGGATCGAGCGGACGCTCGCATGGGTACCTGCTTGAGCGTTAGGTCGAGGTGCCTCCACATGATCGGATGAGGTTCTGCGTTCGCGTGCAGCGCAAAGCTAAATAACATTTGCCTTCTCGAGTCGCATCGTGGCCCTGGCAAGAATGGCTCCGATTACACCCACTACACCAAGTGCCCACATAGCCCAAGTGGGGACATACGAGGCGGGAATAGTAAAGAGGTCAACAGACCAGGCGACAAAGTATGGAACAAAAAGGAGAATCCAGCGCTGAGACCGTCGGTTAGTCTTTACCGGGTTGCTACAATAAGGGCACACCGAGGTGGGGCGAATAACGTTGCGCTCTGACAACGTGAACTGATACCACTTAGGCCCACTATCGGATGGGCGGGCACCCAGATTTGCAGGAAACCCCACGTCCTTGCAGCACCATGGACAATTCAATCTCGGCCACATGTCATCTAACGCCAATTGAGAGCTGCCGTATCGTCTTCAGAGACTATTGTGGGTTATCGTTGTGCGGTCGGAAGCAGTGCAGAGGCGCGGAGGTCTATCGTGGAGTCCTACTCACTCGACGAGTCACTCAAATACTTTTGGAAACTAACCGCCATAAGGATGCCAATAAGAACTGCTACCCACGGGACATCGGGTGCGATCCGGTCCATGCCGTATACCGACGACAATATCATCCCGGCGAAGCTGCCTACCGCAGCGCCTCCAAGCCCGGCTCCGATGCGCGAACTTAGAGACACACTGGGCTTTCCCATGCGCGCATAGACAATTACCCCAACTAACGTACTTATAATCGTCGAAATACCAAGAAGGACATAGTCGTTCACTGACAAGCCCTCGATCCAGCGACCCCTTTGTATAGGTCCCCACCATACATGATTGCGACTAGCCTTAGCATAAGGGCCTCAACTGTATATCGGCCTCCAAAAACGTTCACTATTGTCGCGAATATCGTTATGGGGAAGAAGATTTGGAGATGCTGTTCTGCTAGTTGCTTGGCGCAAGGTCCTCCTTGATCAAGAATGGCGATTGCGTTGTTCAGCAACGAGTAGAACGCGAGGAATGCTGAAAGTATGGAAAGTAGGACTATGAGAATCGGCGCGATCACCAATGCCGTTCCTGTAATCAGTGGTGTAAAGAATAGAACCAAGCCCACTAGAGACAATACGATCTTTGCCCCATTTGCCCCACTACTGATCTTGTAAGCCGCAGCCCCTGTTTCTGGATCAGCGATAATGAATCCGCTGCCGTTGAATCCGCCGTTGCCAATGTTGGTCTGATGGACGGTCACTTCCCTGCCTTCTGCGAGCGCATTGGAGATCTCCTGCTTCACTGCTGAATCGACATTGAGCTGGCCGATCGTATTGGCGTGAATCGCCTGGTTCTGTAAATTCAGTGTGTAGACCCGCTGTCCTTGATTGGCGGCAATCGCGATGGCTTTGACCGCACTGATCGCCTGCACCTGATTCGGATCGTTCTGGTCTGCGAAAATCGCCTCCGGAATCAAATGCTCATGCGCCGAATATTGGTTGCCGACGGCTCGACGGAAAGCGCCGACCGTGGCGTCGTCCGCGTCCTTGGATACCTCTGAGTCGATAACCCGGTCGATGTCCATATGAAGCGCAGGAAAGCCCACTGTTCGGGGAAAGCCAAAGTAGAACTGTACCTGGACTGCGGTGCCAAAGTTGCCGAAGCTTGGCATGCGCAAGATGTTCACCTTGGCGGCGTGGGCGCTGATCTGCCCCACGGTGTCGATCGCAGCAAAGTAGGACAGTACCGCACTGTAGAACAGATCGCCAGCAAAAGTCTCCTTGGTCAACGACTGAATGGGTGCTGGATTATTGGGATTGGACTGGAACCGATCGAGCTTGGCCTTGGTGGATTCTAATGTCGTTTTCAGGGCGATCAGTTGGATAGGGCTTATACTCTGCAGGTCCAATCCTGTCGCAATGAATTCCCCGACCACTGGTCGGTTGTCATCCCCAGTTTCCCATTGCCCCGAAGGGGCATTGAAGTAACCAGCGTTCTGAATCAACTCCGTTCCCATGGAAAATGCGGGCCCGGTCGCGGCGATTTGCCCTTCCACCCGCAGTTCGGGAACGAGTCTAATCAGATACCCCGGCAGGCTTTGAGGTAGCTCGCTCGGTTGAATGGGACTCCCATCCGCATGGGGCTGCGGCAGGAAACTGGTTATTGTGTTCTGATCGACTTGACTCTCCGGACTGAAGGACAATGTGATCTTCTTCCCCGCAAGCCTCGGCGTGCTCTGCGTGTAGCTGATGAACGCGTTGTCGAGGGCGCGGTCGGTGTCGTTCGCATAGACGTTGTAGCGGAACTTCCAACGCAGGTTGTCCGGGACGGCCTGGAACTTCGCGCCCGTCGCGATCCGTGCGTATGGCAGTGTTCCCAATAGGATCGGACGATTCTCCTGAGTGATCGCCTGCGTTCCCAGCACATCGCCCACCGTTGCGTCGGGCGTCTGTGCGTTGACGTAGTTCGTCACTTGCGTCTGGTAGTTGGTCAGCGTCTGCTGGACAATCGTCTGGTTGACGTTCTGCACCCAGCCTTCGGCTTCATTGATCGTTGCGCCTAGCTGAATCTGGCTGATAAAGCTGTTGACATCGAAGGGGACGTTGGCCTTAATGTCCATGCCTTGCGCGAACTGGTACTGCTTGAACGAGGCATCCAGCGGCACCCAGGTATTGGGACTGCGGTTCACTGCTCCACGACTAGGTACGTAGTCCACGAATGCTTCCACCCACACATGCTCGAAGCGCAATCGGCTGACAGCTCCGCCCTGGGCGATGCCCACCACAGGTATTCCGCCCTGACTCATCAGGTTGATCGCGGCCTGTGGCACATTGACGCCGCCCACCCAGTTCATCGCCTTGTCTGCTGGCACTTCGATCGTGCCGTAGACGTAACGGGCGGGAATATTGGCCGCGCGGAGGAGCGCAATCAGCAGGCTCGCGGTATCAAACGCGTTACCGTGCTTGGTTTGCAGAGTCATGTCCGAGCCCTGGATGGAGCCGTAGCTTGGGATGAACTGGATGTTGTTGCGCACCCAGTTGTATATGGGAACGGGCTTATTGCCGAGCGAGATGGCAAGGTCTCTGATGGCCTGCGTGATCTGCACGTCTTCGGTCGGTGCAGTGTCCTCTGGCATGGGTGTGGTCGGGAGAACGGTGCTGGGGAGACTGATCCCAGAGAGGCTTGCTGCCTGCGCCACCTTCACCGGCTCGCCGAACAGGCGGCTCGTTTTGAATTGCGCCGGGTTCGTGTAAGGCGCCCGCGTCACCGGTTTCGGGCTCCCCCACGGCAGATTGTTCGGGTCGGCGAGCGTGTGGGTCTTGGCGTTCGGGAATTTCGCCATAAACTCTCCCAAGCTCGCGAGCGCCCCTTGCAGCGAGCCGGCTTGTGCCGAACCTGCCGAGGCATCGGCCGTTGTCTCCACGGCTTGCATCAGCACAGTGAACTCCGCCTTGCGGCGCTCGTAATCCGCCACCGCGGCTTCGTGCCGCGCGAGGATCTCGGCCGGAAGGTTCTTGTCGCGGATGTGTTTCTCAGTGGCCTTGAAGCCCTTGTCCACCACACCTTCCAGGTTCTTCAGCTCCTTGTATTTCCCGCGCAGTTGCCTCACCTTCGCCGCCACGTCCACTCCTGGCAGCGGCTTCGCACGCTCGGTCTCCAGGTGCACCTTCGGTCCAATCGCCTGCAGCACCTTCTCGCCGGGTTTGCCTGGCGCTGTGGGCCCGGTCGAACGAAACCTATGCGGCATCGCCGCGGCCGGTACCACTTCCTTTAGAATCTCGTGAATTTCGTTGAGCGTCCGCGAGAAGCGCTCTTCGCCGGAATCGGACGACGCCTGTGCGCGTAAAGGCGTCGGCGCCAACTGAGCTGCAGCGGTGAGAGGCTGCAGCGTGAGTGCAGTGAAGGTGATCAGGACCACACCGGCTATCGGTCGCAGCGCCTTCGATCTGAACACGGTCTCTCCCTTTCTCATCCGTTCACTGCGGCTGCGCGAGGAACCAGCGTACCTGGGCTTCCTGCAACATCCGCCCCACCTGCACGCGCTGAGCGCGGACGCCGACACTCGTGATCCTCGACAACCGCTCGGCGGCGGTGAGAAGCTGCCCGATCGCCTGCTCGTACGCGCCCGCGGCCATTGAAGCCTGCCCCGCCTGGATGCTCGAGACCGCATGGTCGCGCTCGTACTTCTCGCTCGACGAGACGGCGAGCGCCGACAGCTCGTCCGCCACGCGTGGTGCGACGGTATCGGCCGACTCGACCGACAGCGTGATGAACTTGCTGAAGGGCGCGGCGAGATCATTCCTCGCAGAGTCGATGCTGATGTTCGCGGTGAAGCTGCCGGTGTTCACCGGCAGGCGCAAGCCCACATCCAGGTTCTTCGTCGCACCCGAGTCGAGCGTGAAGGTCCACACTGGGCGGCCGCTCGCGTCGGGAGTCGCGGCGGGGGCCGTGCCGAGCACCGTTGCACCGGCCAGCGGCGTGAGCGTCGCCTTCAGGTCCGCGGCGATGCCCACGTTGGCGACCCGGGCGCGAAGCACCGTATAGCTGCGCGCCTCCGACACGGTCGCGGGCGCGGGCGCCGCCCAGCCGATTGCGGCCGAGACGAGATCGTTGAGAGCGGTCGAGGGCTGCGTCATCAGCGTGGCCACGAGGTTGTACGCGAAGAGAATTCCGCGACCCAGCCCGTATTGGTTGGTGACGATGGCCGGCCGCGACGGCGAGGCGGCGAACACCGCCTGCGCTACGCCGGTGGTGAGATCGAGCTGCAGCGGACGGCCGGAGCTGCCGAGCGTCCCCGGCGCAAAGAGAGGCCCGCTCAGGTTTATCGCCGGGCCGGTTACCCTCAGCTTGCCGTGCACGTTGGTGCCGGCGATCGCGTCGAGACCGTGGTTGCGCTCGTCGTGCACGGCGTCGAGTATCAGGGCATCGCCCCGGAACACGGCCTCGCGCACTTCGTCGGTGAGGTCGTTGTCGAGCTTCATGCCCCCGCCCGTGATCCAGTAAGTGTTGTACTGACCGCTGCGGAAGGCGCGCGTGAAAGCGTCGGCCGTGATGGTGATACGGTAGTTAATGCCGAGGCTCGTAAGATAGGACGCGAAGAAGGCGCTCTTCTGCGTGACGCAAGCCTGCTTCGCCGGATCGCCCTGCTCGGTGTCGTGGTCTCCGTCCGAGTCGTTGTCTCCGTACTTGCACGACAGCAGGACGAGTACGCGCGCCTGCTTCAGGTTCGTGAGCGCCACGTCGAGCTGCACCGGTGGCGCGATGATGCCGAAGCTCTCCTGGGCGAGCGTGCGGGCCACACCGTTGACCATCGCGGTCAGCGCCGCCGTATAGCTCGTCCCCACTGCGCCCGTGGCAGGCCAACTGAATGTTCTCTGGATCGTCTGTTGCAAGCCGATCGCAAGGCTGTCCGTAAATTGAGCCAGCACCTGCTGCGTTGCCGAATTGGCCACGATGACCGAGATGGGCAGGCCGGTGATCGCGCCGAAGCCCGCGTTGTTCACGTTCGCGCTCAGCGACACCGCGACGCCTTGCGGCACCTGCTTCGGAATCGCCGCAAGCGTGCCGGTGACCCGCGTCGCCGGCGGCGCAATCACGAAGGCCTCCTGCGCGAGTGTTAGGGTGGCTGTGCCCACCGTCACCGTGAGTACCGCCACGTACGTTCCGCCGACACCCGCGCTCGCGGGCCAACCGAAGGAGAGCGGCGCCGTGTGCTGGCGCGCGAGGGCGAGCGTCGCCGGGAATTCCGCCAGTACCTGCTGCTCCGCAGGATCGACAATCGTGATCTTCACGTTCAGTGCCGCGATGTCGGCGTTACCGAGATTATTCACCACCGCGTTGAAGGCAATCGGATCGCCAAAGGGAACGGGCTTGGGCGTGCCGCTCAAGCTCCCGGTGAGACCGCTGCCGGTCGCCGCGCTCGAGAACACCGTGAAGCCCGTGCTGCTCGAAGCGAGCACCGCCCCGAGCGCGTTGCGCACGCTCAGGGTCACCGCGTAGCTGCCCGATGCGCCGAAGGCGAGCGGCAGCGTGTAATTGAAGTCCTTGAGCGCGCCTTGCACCAACTGCACAATCGACTCCGAGCGCGTAAAGCGTACGCCGCCATCCGGATGGGTGACCGTGGTTATTGCAATCAATCCGTCCAGCGGCTGATTCTCAGTGAGGTTCTCCACCCGGCTCGTGACCCGCACTGTTTCCGACGGCAGGTAGGTGAGTTTGTCGACGCTGACCTTGGTCGAGGCCGTCGCCCCGCCCGCTGTGATGTCGAAGGGGGCGAACGCCGCCGCGTACGGTTGTCCCACCCCGTCGAGCAGCTCCGCCTTCACGCGGTAGACTCCGGCGAGCGTCAATCCCGTGTTCCACACCGCGTTCGCGGTGCGGCTGACCCCCGCGGGAACGGAAATCGTCGCCGACGGTTCGAGCGTCGTCACGGTCGCCATTCCGTCCCCGGTTTCGATGGTGAAGCGCACCGTGGCCGGTCTGTCGAGGCTGCCGGCGTCGGCTACGGTGGCAGTGATCGCCACATTGGAATTGGCAACGTAGGAGGGTTGATCGGTGGCAGCCTGTACCGAGAATACGCCCGGCAGGTCGGCAAGTAAGTAGCTGACGCGGTTATTGCTCTCGTCGCATTCTGCGAGCCGCCCGTCGTCGTCGGTTACCGCGACGAGCTCGGTGAGAGTCGCAAGGCTTCCGGGGAAGACCAGGTTCACATCCTCGAACTGGCCGGGGTCGAGCACTCTTGTCGTCGTGACGCTGCCGAGCAGGGCCCCGCCCGCGTCGGGTGCGCCGTTGTAGAAGGCCGTGCGCACGCCCGCCTGCATGCGGAACCCGCCGCTGTTGCCGACGCGGACGGTGAACGTGGAGGGATTCGGCCCGCCATCCTGGATGCGCAAGTAGGAGGCGGACACGTCGAGCGGCGAAAGCGCGCTCGTCGGAGCGCCCGCTGGCGGCGGCAGACAGGAGAACAACCTGCGGCCGATGTTCGCGCGATAGGTGTTGTGCGCCTGCCAGCTGTTTTGTTCTACTCGCGGGATCGAGCCGTCGTCGTTGACGTTGGTGACGTGGTAAGTGTGCTGGTTCCAGATTCCACGCGCGCTGACCCACGAATTATTCGCGTCCCGGAACGCGCGGATACCCGAGGGTGACGTTTCAAAAAAATCATTCCTCACTGCGAGTAGATCGGCATGGCCGTCGCCGTCCAGATCGACCACGACCGGGTATTCGCTCCCCGTCCCCGAGGGATTCACGACGCTGAATATCACCTGGCCGGTCGCCCCGTTGAATACGCGCAGTAATTTCTCGTCGTTGTAGATGACTTCCGCTTTGCCATCGCCGTCGAAGTCGAACACCGTCGAACCGGTAACCTGGCTCGTGTCCTGCGAAGGGACCGACCACAGTAAGCTACCGTCGGCTCGGAACACGGAGTACCGGGACAGCCCCGCCACGCCGATTTCCGGGATGCCGTCTCCGTCCACGTCCGCAATGGTCGGCGGTCCGCCCCTCCCTCCCCCCGGGAGCGCAACCGGGCCCCAAATGATCTGACCGAACCGGTCCAGCAGGAACACGCGCCCGGCGCTCACCACGACGATCTCCGGATAGGGGTCGGAATTGAAATTGCCCAAACCGACCAGCCCGTTGCCGACCGCATTGTTCTGCCAAACGAGAGCGCCGCTGCGGTCAAAGGCCGAGCCGCCCGCTATGAGGTGCGGCTGCCCGTCGAGATTGATATCGGCGACCGCGGAGAACATGTCTATACCAAAGATATGATTGCTGCCGACAAAACCGCCCGAGCCCACCCACCTTGTCGTCCCGTCGTGATTGACCACGGTCTTGCCATAGATCACCTCGGCCTTGCCGTCCCCGTCTAGATCCGCGATGCTGGGCCCGCCAAAGGTCCAGCCGACGGCCATGGAGGGGTCGGTGTTCGCCCATTTCACGCTGCCGTCCCGATTGAACGCGACCAGCCCGCCGCTAAATAGGACTCCGACGATCTCGGGAATGCCGTCTCCGTCGAGGTCGCCGATCGCGAGATTGGAATAGCTGCCGAGCTTGAAGTTGAGGTCGCTGACGGCCAGGATGTCCGAACCGTCACGGCCGTCGATCACACGGAGTGTGCCGGGCCGGAAATCCCCGTCGCGCTGTTCATAAGCGACGAAGGCGATCGCGGGGGCGTCGTTCGAGTCGATCTTGCCGTCGCTGTTGGTGTCGTACAGAGGCGCCACGACCGGTGTCATCATGACGCGGAAATAAGTCGGCATCACGGGACTCCCCGTCCACTCCCACTTCGCCACCGGCAGTACCGTGCCGATGGCCGGCTTGATCTCGAAGGCCTGTGCGGTCGAGCGAACGTTGTTGCCCTCGTTCAGCTCGGCGACCGCCTGGAGGCTATCCACCCAGACGTGTATCGGCGCGTCACGGAACGGGAGCTGACCCCCGACCGGAATCTGAAGCACGGCGCTGGCCCCCGTGTTCAGCGCCGCCGTGAGTGTGGCGCGGCCCAGCACCGAGTCAGTCCCTTCATCGAACGCGCCGTTGCGGTTGACGTCGAAAAACGCCAACACGTCAACCCCCGCCGCGGAAGCTGCTGTTCCAACGTTTGCAATGGTCGCGCTTACGCTTCCTGTCACCGTCAAAGTCTGGGGATGTGTGGTCGCGCCGCTGCGACTGACCGCCGTGACGGTAAGATCGGGCAGCAGCTGTTGCGCCTGGCTCTTGCGCAGGCGCACCTGCCCTAAATCGAGCGTTGTAAGAGGATCGAGCGGGACGTCGAAGACGGCGCCGACGTAACCGCCAAGCGTCAGTTGAAGCCCTACCGAACTCGCGCTGATCCCGCCGAAGCCGAAGATGCCATCGGGCCCGGATTGAACACTGCGGTTGGGACTGCCGGGAATGCTCGCGAGAACGGTGACACCGGCAAGCGGCGTGTTGTCTCCGGCGTCCAGCACCACGCCCGTTACCCCTGCGGTGTTCGCGTTCGGCGGCGCGGAGCCCGTGGCAAAGAGCCGGGGCGAGAAATTGACAGTGGCATTGGCCATAACGTTGGCGCTCGCCGTGACGGTGTCAAATCCGGTGAGCGATGCGCTGACCAAGATGGACCCGGCGTTGAGATCGCAGATGGAATAGCGGCCGACCGCGTCCGTGGTGGCTCCCGCAGTGGTCGCACCGCTTACCGTAACGAGCACTCCTGCGAGCGGCACGTTGTCGGAAGCGCGAATGACCGTACCGGTAATGGTGGCTCCGGCTCCGGACTGGTCGCTCGGCACGAGCACCGGTGAAAACAGCAGAACGCCTCCCGTGGCTATCGAGCCGGACGCCGCTGCATTGGCATAGCCGCTCTTGCTTGCCTGGACTGTAATCGTGCCAGGCGGAACATTGACGATCTGGTAATTGCCGGTGCCGTCGGTGAGAGCCGACAGTCCGCCGTTGGTCGCAACGAGCACGTTTCCGACAGGCTGGTTGGTCGCGGAATCCCTCACTGTGCCGCGGACCGTTCCGGTCGTTGCACCCTGCACTTTGCTCATCTGCAGGACGCCGAGCTCGAGGGTCTGCCCCGCAGAAATCTGCGTAGTGGTCGTGATCGCTCCGTACTGGCTGAGCGAAAGCTGAAGGTTATAGGCGCCCCCGGGAAGATCGCGGAACTCGAACAATCCGGCAGACGTGGTTCGCGGAGTCGGGTTGGCGGGCCCCGTTAGAGCCGCGGTGACGCCGTCGAGCGCGAACCCGGTCTGGCCGTCGACCACTTTGCCCCTGACGATCGCGAGGGTCGGGTTGGCCGGCGCCGTACCCGAGAGTCTCAGGGCGCGCAATGCTAACGCCGTCGAAAACGGATCGCCATTTTCCCAGTTGCCTTCGGCCGCCTGTCGCGAAATCAGATAGGTCCTGACCGCGGAGGCCGTCGGCTCAAGTGGAACGAAATCGTGGATCGCTTCGTATGCGGTGGCGGTGAGGAACGGGGAATCGCTCCACTGCTGGGCCGGAGACTGTTGCGAGAGAAGGTAAGGGACTGCTCGTTGGATTTCCGCGATGGTGCCGAACTGGCTCGCATAGGCGCGCAGAGCGAACACCACGATCGCGGTTGTCTCGACATCGGGTCGAACCGGCGCCGAGTACGAGCCGTCGGACGCCTGCGCCGAGGCGAGATAGCCAAGCGCCGGAGAAAGCGGGGCAATCGCGTTTGCAGATTTGAACGCGATCAGCGCCCAGGCGGTGTCGAGCGCGTTGCTGTCGTAGCCTGGACCGCCGCCGAAGCCCCCATCAGGGTTTTGACGTGCAGACAAGACTGTGACCAGCGCCGAAGCGTCCCGCCCCGCGAGAGTGAGAGAAACGATGCGGCGCGCAAGGTACTCAGTGTTGTCCTCCGTTTCGCTTGCGATGACATCTGTGAGGTTTGCCGGAAGCGCGGATAACGTCTTAAAAGTCTGAGCTACCTCAGCGCGGTTCTGAAGGGCGGTGGCGATCGACGTACCTTCGTTCGCCAGCGTACCGTCCAATTGGACCTGGTTTTGCAGCCACGACAATCCGCGCGAAACCTCAGGTGATAACGCCTGAGGCTGGGCCGTCGCGGCCCACAGCAGACCGAATGAGCAAAGGCACACCCGGCCAAACCGCGCCAAATGACCCGACAGGGGTACCACGGCAAAACCTCCCCGCTACGTTGTGGTTCTTCTCCCGGCGTGCTGCCTAGGAGAGGTAGCGAAGAGAATACTGGAAAAAAACCCGCTTGAAACCCTGTCGGTTTCTACAGGGTGTCCAAGTCTCGACAAACTGTACGTGTTTATAGTATTTTCGGACCAGAGTGGCTGGGTCGAAAAGATCAACATCTCCCGTCCTGCTTGGACGCCGCCGCACTCCCTTCGCTGCCCTTTCCCCGAGCGCCCGGCTATTCGCAGTTCCACGCAGCCAGGTCTCGACAACACGCACCTACCTCATCGTCACAGGTCCTTGAATCGTTTCTGCAGCGGTCTTGGGGGTTGGCCTTCCCCCGACCCTGAAGTCGATCTGTCCGGCGGGCACTGCTGGATCGGCAAATATTTCTTGCCCGGAAACGCCGAGCACGATGAGCGCCTTGATCAGCATGTCCGCCGGTCGTGGAATGCGCCCGGCCTGTCCTTCCGCCTGGTTGACGGTGACTTCGATTCCGACCGGATGGCTGCGGGTATATGCGGCCTCTTTCACTCCCTCGCAGTTCCACCCCGAAGCGACGAACACGGCCTTGAAGGCTTCGGCGAACCGGCATCCCTCGGCGTCATTCGCGGTGCAGACGACGCGGACCTTCTGTCCGCGAAACGGCGAGAGAGCTTGTATGAGCGCGTGTCCCTGAGCAGGAGAAAGCTGTCGGTCGGTCGGTTCTCTTTGAATTGCGACGGTCCTCCGTTCGCCTTGTCCCATCTCTTTTTTCAACGCCTCGACTTCCGCCACGTGGAATGCCTTTGCCTCTTCCATTTCTTGTTGCCGCTTTTCGGCACGGGCGCTTTCAGCGATGCCTCTCAAGGTATCCGCTCTCTTGCTGTAGATGAATGCAAGAATCTCGCTCAGAGCGAGCAGAAGGACGAACACCAGTCCGGCGACGTGAAGCCCCCAATACCAGTGGGCGGTGGACTCGAGGGAGCCCCATCCGGGGAGAATACTCATGGCTATGCACTCCTCCTCATTGCCTGGATGCCCTCTCTCGTCGAATCCCGGGGTATTCCAGAAATAGTTGAAACCAAAAAATGACACAAAATAAAACCCGCCGAAGCGGGTTTTGTGTGTGCTGCGCGTGCTCCTTCAGGACTATGGGCGGCCCTCAAAGCGACCGGCGGCCACGTTCACGTCTTTGGCGACGCGCGCGCGCCGGGCGGCCTCGGCGGCGCGAGCCCTTGCTGCGGGCCAACCTGCGGGTTTCCGCCCCGGCCCGGGACGGTCCGGCTTACGACCCCGCGACGATCACCAGCTCGTTCCTCACCGACTTCACTCCCGGAACGCCCGCCACGACCTTCGCGGCCTTTTCCCGGAGCGCCCGGTTGTTCGCGGTCCCGTAGAGCGTCACCGCACCGTCCGCCACCGCGGCGTCGATTGCGAGGACTTTCAAGGCGGGGTCGGCGCCGAGCGCGGCCTTGATCTTGTTTGCGAGCAGCTTGTTCTCGTCGACGGGAGGCTTGGGCGCCTCGATGGATTTCGGGAGGTCGACGGCTCTCGCCACCTGGATCGTTCCCTCGGCGGGCTTGGGCTGGGCTACCGCGCCGGCGACGGGATTCGCTTTCTCGTCGCTCTTCCACAGCGACTGGATTTGATCGCAGGCGGTCAAGCCGAGCGCGAGCGCGCCCGCAGCCACGACGGAATAGGCACGCTGTGCTTTTCTGTTCCACTTCATGATTCGCTCCTCCTTGAGTTACCCATCTCAGACTCAGTACGACTGCGATAAGTTTCCCGGAATGAAACGAATTTCGCAAGCGCTCATCTGCACTGTCGCCGCCGCCCGACAGGCGCATCCCGAGAGGCGCAAGACGCGCTTCCGGAACCGCTTGCAGCCCGTCCGGGTTACACTTGCGCCGCCCAAGATCGCCCAAAAAAACCCGCCCGCGCTCCCGCAATGCCCGGTCCGCTGAATCTCGACGCGAGGCTCGCCGCGATCCACGCGGCGGAGTATCCGCGCTTCTCCGACGCCGAGCTGGCGCGGCGCCGCGCGGCGCTGGCGCGCGTCATGGAGGAGGCGGAAGTCGACCATCTGCTCATGTGCGGCGAGCAGCGCGCCGGCACCGGCGTCGCCTGGCTCACCTCGTGGCCCGCCACGGTCGAAGCCTACGCGATCGTCGCGCCGGGGGAGCCGCAGGTGATGTACGTCGAGTGGTACAACCACTGGCCGCTCGCGCGCAACCTCGCGCGCGACACCGAGGTGCGCTGGGGCGAGCACCGCGGAATCGACAAGGCGATCGCCGACTTGAAGGCGCGCGGCGCGAAGCGCGTCGGCCTGATGGGCGCCCTCGGCCTCTCGAAATGCAGGAAGCTCGAGGCCCATTTCGGCCCGCTCGTGGATCTCAACCGCGAGTACGTGCGGCTGCGGCTGGTGAAGTCGCGCGAGGAGATCGACTGGATGCGGATCGCGGCGGCGCTCACCGATCTCGCGATCGAGGGATTGCGGCGCGAAGCGAGGCCGGGGATGACCGAGCACGAGCTGGGCGCCATCTGCGAGGCCGCCTATCACCCGCTGGGCGGGATCACCTACATCCATTACTTCCTCGTCACGCCGATGGCCAAGCCGGAGTACTGCGTCCCGCGCCAATTCACGTCGAGCCGCAAGGTAAGGCCGGGCGACGCGATCGCGACCGAGATCACCGCGCAATTCTTCGAGTACCCGGGGCAGATCCTCCGGACCTTCACCGTGGCGGCCGACCCGACTCCCCTCTTCCGCAAACTCTACGAAACGGCGGAAGCGGCGTTCGATTCCGTGACCGGCGTCATCCGCCACGGCACCCGGATGCAGGAAATCATCGACGCCGCGCGCGTCATCGAGGACGCGGGCTTCACTGTATACGATGACCTCATGCACGGATTCGGCGGGGGCTACTTCCCGCCCGTCCTCGGATCGCGGAGCCGCCCGGCGGGTCCCCTTCCTGAAATGACGCTAGAGGCGGGAATGACCTGCGTGGTCCAGCCTAACGTGATCACCCCCGACCAGAAAGCCGGAGTGCAGGTCGGCGAGCTGGTGCTCGTCACGGAAACGGGGTTCGAGCGCCTACATCGCGTCGAGCGGAGGCTGTTCAGGATCGGGTGAGAGATGTCGAGATCAACCGCTCACCCGACCCCGTCATCTCCACACCCCTTTTTCCGTAGTCTCAATGAGACCAGACGTGTTCACTTGACAAGAAGATTTTCAGCGAGGAGCACACCCATTTGTTCCGCCAATCTCCGTACCTCGACATTTGTCCGCCACTATGGCGACAGTGCAAGTAGGATTGGCGTAAGCTATAGCCATGGACATTCTCGTTGGCATCGTTATGCTCGCGGTCGCAATTGTCTTTGTCGGCATTGCGCTGGACGCTGCACGCCGCAAGTAGCGCCTTCTAACATGGCGGTGTACCCGGACGCACGGGGCATCGCACGTTGGTCCTCCGTCCGTAGCCGCGCGCCGGTAACCTCCACGTTGGGTGGCAGATCAGCAGCGAGCGTAGGATAGGGTAGGAAGGCGCCCGCTTCCGCCGCGCGCGCGGGCCTCGTCCCCTCGCTTTGCGCGGCGCACGGAAAGGGGAATGCTGAGCGAGGCGATCGCATTCGATTGATTACGGCACGGCAAATGACGCCGCGAGAGCGGAAAACCTATGAACGGTGATATAGGTACCTTAAGAGACGAATATCCGGAGGACTTGATCAGATCGGGTGTCCGCGGCAAGTACACGAAACGATACCGCGTAGGCACAAATATCGTTCTTATTGATCCGGACCTGCACAAGCTCTTTCCTGACTCAGAAGCCGTAAATCGTGCTCTTCGTGACTACGCTTCGAAAAAGCGAACGGCAACCTAACAGCCCACCCCAGCGCAACGGGCGAGAAGCATGGCACTTCGCTCAACAATCTCGCGCGCGCGTGGGTGCGAACGCTAGGTCTTGAGACATCGATCTGGCGCACTAGCATCATGAACAAGTCACGCGAGACACCCGAAGCCCTATTTGTTCGGGTCCTCCAAGTCAATCCGGAATTGGCGGCCACTCTGGTTGAGAGCGGGTTTACATGCCTCGAAGAGGTGGCCTACGTCCCGATCGATGAGTTCCTATCCGTCGGCGCTCTGCAAGAGCAGCAGATTCAAACCTTGCGCATGCGAGCACGTCAATATCTGCTCGTCCAGATCCCCGGTGATCAAGACGAAGGAGACCCCCTTCCTACCGTCATCGACGAGCCGCCGCCTCCGATACCCGGCGGGTCAAGCGTGCCGCGGGAAGACAATGACGAAAACTAGCCCGGAATCGGGTTCATCAAAGCCGATCCAACCCAACACCACGCGCACCGCCATGTCCGATCACGCCGCCGCCCTAGCTGCGGCTCTCATCCGAAACTTCAACGAAGTCCCGCTGACTCGTTTGCTGCGCGAGCCGCAATACGACGCTCAGGGTGCGCGCCTGGCGAAAGGCACCGCAGCGCGAAAGCTCGGCGCGTCTATCGACATACTTGCTCCGGGCAAGCGAGGATGCCCGTACCATCTCCACCATGCCCAGGAAGAGATGTTCATCATCCTCGAGGGGAACGGGACACTTCGCGTGGCCGGCGAAATGCTCCCGTTGCGGCCGGGCGACGTCATCTTCATTCCGCCGGGACCCGAGTATCCGCACCAGATCATCAACACATCCGCCGCGCCCCTGAAGTACCTGTCCATAAGCACGATGGAGGTACCTGAGATCTGCGAGTACCCGGACTCAGGCAAGTTCCTGGCGGAAGGCAGCCTCGACAAGGCCACCCCGTTCGACGTGATTGCCCGTCGTGGACCGAGCCTCGACTACTGGGAGGGTGAGCCGTGAGGATAACGTCCAACTCATAAACCCAACTTCCACCGAACGACATCGAAAGGCGAATCGATCATGCCCACAGGCACCGTCCGATTTCACCGAGTGCTCCGTGCGAATCCCGAACGCGTCTATCGCGCGTTTCTGGACGCCGACGCAATGGCCAAGTGGCTTCCGCCATACGGCTTCACCTGCAAGGTCCACCACCTGGATCCCAAGGTCGGCGGCACCCACAAGATGTCGTTCACGAACTTCACGACAGGCCAGGGCCACTCCTTCGGCGGCAAGTATCGTGAGCTCGTGCCGTTCGAGACGATTCGCTACACGGACAGCTTCGACGATCCCAACTTGCCCGGCGAAATGCAGACGACGGTGACCTTGAAGAAAGTGTCGTGCGGAACCGAGCTCAACGTGGTGCAGGAAGGGGTGCCTGCTGCCATTCCGCTCGAGATGTGCTATCTCGGCTGGCAGGAGTCGCTCGCACAGCTCGCGAAACTCGTCGAGCCCGAGATTCCGGGGTGACGGGGTGACGGCAAGGGCGAATTCTCGAGGCAGACGTGATCACACACACTGGCGGTTGTCATTGCGGGCGTGTCCGGTTCGAAGTCATAGCGCCGGAAGTCCTGACGGTGTCGGATTGCAACTGCTCGATCTGTTCGAAGTCAGGCTACCTGCATCTGATCGTTCCGAAATCACGATTCAAGCTGCTGTCCGGTTCGGATGCGCTGACGACTTATCAGTTCAACACCGGCACGGCCAAACACCTGTTTTGCTCGACCTGCGGCGTCAAGTCGTTCTATGTTCCGCGCTCACATCCTGATGGATACAGCGTCAACGCCCGTTGCCTCGACAGCGGCACCATTCGTGAAATGACCGTTACCAAATTCAACGGTCAGGAGTGGGAAAAACAATATCCTACGGGCCGGGGCCCGGACTTCGAATCATAAAACGCAAGTCGCCGAACAGCTCGTCCGAGCGGACCGACCGTCAACGGCAGTCGCTGCCACCGTTCCCGTTCCGGCGGTCGCGCAACAATTGGTTGCGCATTGTTACAGCATGGGTGATACCGCTTCGCTAGACTCCAGAGGCCGTACCCACCTAGGCACGGTTGCCTCGGAGGGAAACCAACTCTCGCTCCTTGGAGGTACATATGGATCGGTTTGGTCGCAAATTCGGGTTCGGTGCAGCCCTTTGCATCATCTGTCTTGCGACATTGGCGGGTTGTTTCCCGCGCCGCGTGGACACCGCGGTTTCCGCCTACGCTCAGCCGGAGATTGGAGCAAAGAAGCGATTTGTGCTCCACGGGCCGGACCCGCGCTTGCCCGGTGGGGATCCGGCTTGGCCGACATATGCCCAGATCCTTACGCGGGCCCTCGAAGCCAAGGGGTTCGTGCCCGAGGCCGCATCCCCGGACCTCGTCATCCGGGTCTCCTATCGTGTGGGCGACACCCAGACCTGGACGACCACCACGTCGACGCCGATCATCGGAGTCACCGGCTCGCAGACCCAGACGGTTGTCACCTCGGATCCGTTCAACCCTTCGGCGCTGCCGGTCGTCACCACCGTGACCACGCCCACGACGGGAGTGGTCGGCACTTCCGAATCGTCCAGCACCTCCTCAAGCAGCTTGCGCACGATCCAAGTGGAGGCCCTGGATGCGGCCTTACTGGGCGCTGGCAAACCCGTGGTCCTGTGGCGTACTCACGCACGCAGTCGCGGCTGGGATGACAACCTGGACAAGGTTTTTCCCTTCATGGTGGCGGCCATGGAGGACTACTTCGGCGCGTCCCTCGTCGACGCGGTTGTGGTCAAGAAGTCTTTCGATGACCCGGAAGCCGTTCGCCTCGGAAAGCGTTGACTCCGCCGCGAAGGTCGGGCAGCACCGAGCAAAGGAGGAGCGTCGCTCTACTTTGTGATGTGCGAATCGATTGTCACGAGTTGCGCACATCGAAACCGCTCCGCGCGCTCCATATTTCTGGCCCCGGAGAACCTCGTCGTGCATTTCCACGTCACGGACTTGTTTCCCAGAACTTTGGGTTCCAACACGACCGCGATTTCATTTCCAAGTGACGCAAAAACGACTCCACCTGAGGAGATGTATACAAATGCACCGGGCACCGCGCTCTGAATGGAGCGTTGGGTGCTGTCAGCGTCAAACCGTCCCTGTTTTAGATCTTCTTCAATCTTGCTCTGCGCGGCCACGAGAACGGCGAAAGCGTGCCCGGTCGGTGTCGGACCATCTCCTCTGAGAGGGAGGGAAGCAAGGACCAGTCCCAACAGAACTATTGCCGGCAAGATCGACGCCATGATCAATGCCTCGCGCTTGAACATGGGTGGCCTGATGAGCCTCGGGGTGTTCAGATGGAGCGAGTAGGCCGCCGTTCAAGGAACCTTGATCGCCTTCCCGTAGCAGACGAAGGACTCCGAGCCGAATGAGAAGAGGCCCTTGTCGCCGTAGCAGTCGACGTTGATCAGCCCGTTCGCGCCCAGCGCCGCCGCCTTGTCCTGCATGGCGGCGATGCCGTCCTTCGGCGATGAATAGCTCGGCACCCAGAACGGCGGGCGCCAGGTTTCGACCCACAGGCGCTTGACGGTTTCGTCCTCGCCCTGCTTGAGTTGCGCCGGGCTGTAGACCTTGACGTCTTCGGTC
>WNFX01002067.1_pt1 | contig 20336 bp, 16 predicted proteins | sample 5400111 | NCBI WGS metagenome assembly WNFX01 (sample SAMN13153363, study PRJNA577476) | soil metagenome | isolation source: 40 cm soil or saprolite under grassland replicate 1 | place: USA:California | collected 2016-06-15 | reverse complement strand
GTTTCTCAAAGAGGCTGGGCAAGCCTTCTAACGCCACTGCTCGCCAATTCTTCAGTTGGGTCGGATGCACTTCATACTCTGAGGCAATTTGTGCCAGCGTCTTCTCTTCTTTCAAGAGTTCCTGAACGACTCTCGCCTTGAAAGCGGCGGTATACTGTTTTCTCATCATGTCTTGAGTATATCTTATTTTCGCCCCGTTTCGTGTCTAAATTTCTAGGGCCATTATAATAAATAAATTCAACTTGCCTACAATTATCCGTTCATTGAGTAAGCGCAACTTTAGCTGGGAGATTACCATCAATAACATTACTTTCATTCATGATACAGGAACGAAACAAGAACTGAGATCTCGCTTTGACTTCAAAACAGAAGGAATACTGTAAACAGATCACTTTGAAAGCTATTTACTTTCAGAGGCTATGTGTAAAGGTACCCTCGAATCCCTCAGAAAGCGACTTGACAAGATATTCCCCGTTTTTTTCTCGATGCTCTTCACAAGGGGCTGCAAACCACTTTACACACCCTCTAATTGTTTTACCACTTTCAATCGGCTGAAATCCTCTGTCATTTATGCATAGGGATGAAAGCCGGTCCTTATTTGGAGCTTGGGCGGGGGCAATATTTCCACTTTTGCCCCTCACAAAAAGAAGAGATGAGGAGTTCTCTTTGCACCCTGACAACTCAATCGTGTTTCAGCGGTTCGCGGGTAAAGCGTTCCCCGCGGTAAAAGCACGAACGTGCCAACGTCTGCTGTGCCATGCGATACACAAGTTGCTTGAGCCAGGTCTCGCTTGTGTGCATGAAACGAACTACGGTATGGGACGACATACCAGTGTCACTCCAGAAGCCCCTGGCGCGGGAGCCATGGGGAGTCGTCACGGCAGCTTATAGCGTGTACCGCGTTTCCCGCCTATCCGTGTAAGTATCTTTTGTCCGACTAATGATTCTAAATCTCTGTTAGCCGTTGATGCCGAAACTCCTGTCAGCTGCCGATATTCGCGGTTCGTTATAGAACCATGGTCCTGAACGTACTGCATAGCTCTTACTTCTCTCTTATCCAGATCAAGAGCTTCAATCTCATCAACTGAGGAAGAAGTTGCAGGTAAAACATCCAGCATCAACTGTCGTGGTTTATCTTCTTCTGGAGACACGTCTCTGGATTGAGAAAGACTCGAAGGAGCTTTACGGAATGTGACTACGAACTCCCCAATCTCCCTAAATTGAGGAGCGGGAAGCCCCATGCCTCTAGTCTCATTAAGCATAAGCCTGATTCCACTCCCGACCCGCTCCATATAGCCTGGAATATCCCGGAGTAGGCCAGCCAAAACGGGATTACGGAGTATTGATCTAACCTCTCCCCGTTCCATTTGCTCTACCGTAATTCCTGGCAACAGTAAACCTGGACTGTGTATCTCAACTCGGTCAGTGTAATAAAATATCCGTATACTTTCCCCTTCCCTGCTATAGTCGCGGTGAACCACAGCATTCACAACGGCTTCACGTAAGGCCTCTATCGGATACTCTGGTAGGTCAATCCGCTTCCATCCCACAATTTTTGCCCCTACGGCCAGATACTTGTTGAGAAACTCCACAGCCTGATCTATAAGTTCCTGGACTGTTCCTCTCATGATTTTACGGTCTGCATACCCACCAACACCCAATTCATCACGAAAGAGAACACACACTACCTCACTTTGAAAGAGGGGCTGTTGTGGGTCATGACCAAAGAACAGAATGCCTGCATTCGTCGGGACTATCTGCCCATCCCTTGACGTAGTGGCACAAGTCATTCCCAAGAGAGTTCTCTCTAAATCATCAAATCGTCCAGCTTGCTGGCCTCGAGCAGAACGCTGAAAAAGGTAAGTCTTTACCCGCTCCATATCGATGTCTTCCATTGTTCCCCTACGAGCAGCCTGTATTTCCCAACTCACAAGCCCTCGCCCATACGCAAGCTCCATTATCTCTGAAACACTTAATGGCACAGTATGAGTACCACGCCTTACCCAGCACACGCCGCCAGCTTGATAGATTGCACCGGTATTCGACGGAACGGTAGCAACTACTAACTTCTTCCCACCTAAGACATACACTTCAGGCTCAGGGGGGTCGAGCAGAAGTACTGGCTTGATTATTTGCCGGGTAGCCCGCAGTATCACATCTTTCGTCAGCGCAATCTTCTTATCGGGTACGCCAACAATCTCTAAACTCTCATCAGCAACGCCAACGATAATAAATCCCCCCTGTGCATTCGCCAGGCCACAGAGACGCTCAGCCATTTCGTCTGGACGCGGTGAGGCTACTTTCAGTTCAACGGTACTTGTTTCGCCAACTGTAATAAGCTTGCGCAATGCTGATTCACGCATTCTAGGCATCTCTTCTCCTTTCTTTGGTGCTCTTCCATTATAGCATCAATGAGCGATAATGAGCGATAATGACGAATAACGGGGAGCCTCCAAAAACCGTTCCAAAAATCAATGGAGAGGCTTGAGAAGAGGAGGCTAACCCAACTACCACTCTTTAAAATCAGGAAATGATGGGCGATACTGATTGATAATGAGCGATAATGAGCGATAATGACGAATAAATCCGCCGCAATTTCGCCACCTGTCCGATATCCTCTATTTCGTACCTGTTTTAAGTTTCAGACGTGAGGAGATCATGGGGAAATTCTGAGGAGATGCAAAAGGAAATGAGGAGATTCATGAGGAATTACAACGCGGAAGCAAGCAGAGCCGCCGCAAAAACGTGCTATAAAGAGGTATCATAAAGTCTCCTGGCCTGAGAGGCCCTGGAACCGCGTGAAGCAGCCTGTAGAGGCGATTGGGGTATTGAAGAGACTTAAAATCTCCTGGCCGCAAGGCCGTGTTGAGCACAACAAGGACGACTAAGGACAACTATAAACAACCAGTGCCATGTCCGCCCCTTGGCATTGTCATCAATAGCTTGCCATATATAGCAAAACCCCTTGCAAGCGTTAAATAGGAGGCATTTGATGACACTCCTATAAAATCACGCTCACAAGAGGCTAGATTATGGTGGCAGAGAAGAACGACATACAGCTCGTTACTTCTTCTTTAAAACGGCTTCAGAGAGTTCTTTGCCAGGGGAGAAGCGTACCCGCTCTTTGGCAGGCACTTCAAGCGGCTTGCGCGTCTGTGGATTGACTCCTTTGCGTGCAGCACTCGTACGCACTTTGAAGGAGCCAAACCCGACTAAACGGACTTCATCTCCGCTTTGCAGCGCCTCGCGGACGGTAACGATGGTCGCTTCCACTACCTCAGCAGCCTGCTTCTGGGACAGATTGGTCTTTTGAGCAACGCGCCGTGAAAGCTCTTGCCGGCCAACCGCACCTGATGTCTCTTTCTTTGTTGTTTCCTTCTTTGTTGCCATGGGATCACTATTCTCCTTACATACTATCAACCGTACAACAACCAACGCATGCCACTTTCCATCTCAAAGTTGTACTGTTGAGCCTGGAGAGCGGCATCACTACTTCTCTACCATGAAGGAGTATAGCACGCGCTTTTGCAAAATACAAGGGTATGAACTCCCTTCGGGACTCGCTTCACGCTATAAATCAGCCTGGGAAGCTCATGGTTGCCAAGCACACAGGTGATAAATCGGCCTGAGAAGCGCTTCTACAATGTCTCAGTGTTCTCTATTTTTCACTAACTCCTTCTTGACAACCAATTACGCCGATCAGACCCCCATTCTGAGGTACGATATCTCGCACGAGCCCAGACAATGCAAGTACTAGACAGAAGCAGCACTCACTTGATATACTTATGCTTGTCTATTTCGACTCCCTACAGCAGAGGAGAAAGACCGAGATATGAGAATAGGTCTGCTTGAAGATGTTCCAGAGCTTTGCGCAATGTTCAAGGAAATGCTGGGAAACAGTGGACATGCCGTCTCCATTTACCGCGACGGATTGGATATCTTAGCGGCACTTCACCTGGAAGAGCCAACGACCCTCATCTCACCGTTTGATATACTGCTTGTCGATTTAATTCTTTCGGGAGACATTGATGGAGTGCAGGTCATTCAACAAGTGAGGATGAAGTATCCTGATCTGCCCATTGTCGTCATCTCGGCAGTTGCCTCCTCGCATCTGGAAGCCGTCACAAGACAGTATCCAGGCGTGAAAGCCCTCCAAAAACCGTTCAAGTTGCGCCAATTGTTGGCCGCAATCGAGGGAAAGGAAAGCTCCTTCTGACATGAGCCCCATTAGCCTCTCATCTTGTCTGGTCAAGGGCGGGAGCGGGAAGCGTGAAGTAAAAGCGGCTTCCTTGCCCTGCGATCCCCGAACTTTCGACCCAGATGCTCCCTCCCATCGCTTCCACCAATTGCTTACTGATGTAAAGGCCCAGGCCTGTTCCTCGGATGGGACCAGCCAGGTCCCGTTTCAGCCGGACAAATTTCCCAAAGAGCAAAGCAATATCGTCAGGAGGAATACCAGGACCGCTATCCTGCACGCAGATGCATACCTGTGAGGTGCCATCCGGGCGCTGGGCAGCAGGATCACGTCGCGTGGCTATAACCTGGATGGGAGTCTGGGGAGGAGTATATTTGAAAGCGTTGGAGAGCAGATTGCGCAGCACCTGGCAGAGGAATTGCGGGTCGGCCTCGACGACAAGCCCTTCAGCAATCTCCAGATCGACGGGGTGCTCCTGGAGATCCAACGGTTGAAACTCTTCCAGAACCTCGTGCATGACGTCGGCTACGAAAAGCTCCTCTACTTGGAGGGGATTCATGTGGGAGTCTGTCACTCCTACTTTTAGGATCGTGTCGATAAGTGGCACCAGGGCTTTGCACCCCTGCATCGCCTTATGGATGTACCCCATCTGCTTGTCACTGGTGAGCGTGTTGTGATAGATTTCTAATAAATCCAGGTAGCCATAGACTTGTGCGAGCGGCGTGCGCAACTCGTGACTCACATTCAAGATGAATTGGTCTTTCATCTCATTCAGACGCCGCTGCTCTTCATAGGCCACCTTGAGCCGTGCCTGCGCCTCAAGCTGCACATTGGCCTGGCGAAGTGCCTCGTTTCTGACCAGCAGGTCCTGCTGTATCGTGTGCAGGAGGCGGTTCTGGCTGATCGTCTCCTGGATGAGGAAGACCTGCCGTACGACCATCAGTCCCAGCACAATGGTTACCCCGAGAGACACACCTGCTTGCAGGGCCATACTGGCTGCTTCATATTTCGTCCAGATCAGCAGCAAGACCACGGAGGAAACAAAGAGCAAGGGGATCAGGGCTCGCTCGAGCGAGGAGGGCGGTCCTATGCTCTCACTTTTCTCCAGGTAAGGAACCGGAGCGGGTGCAGAAGGTGCAGAAGGCCTTCTGGAGGTCAGGTGCAGCTGCATCCCGCGAGCGCTCAGACCGACGAGCATATAGCCCAGCGGCCACCCAACATCCAGCAGCCCTCCTGTGGCATAGAGATTGTGCAGTTCCAGGTAATCATAGATGCTATCGGTGATCACAATTGTGATGAGAGCAAGGGAGAGGAGTAGCACTATCGGTTGCATCTCACGGTCCTGGCTGCGAACCGCCAGCAGCAGGAGACAGAAGATCAGGACCAGTGTCGCCAGGGGATAAGCCGTCCCAATGATCTGGCCAGATACCGTGTCTGCTCCCTGGAGGATCGTCGGACCCAGAACAAAATACCAGCTAAAAGTAGCCACTCCCGCCATGATGATCAGGCCGTCAAGGAGAATACGTACCCGCGTCTGGACCAGTAGCGGTCGACGGGGCAGCAATAAGATGGCCAGCAGCACAAAGGGATAGGACCCGAGAAAGCCCATGTCGGCCCACGAGGGAAAGAGCACAGACAGGTGGGCGATGTTCTCATTGTACGTCCAAATTCCCTGTCCTATGACGTAGCTCAGAATACCCAGGCTGAGGAGGAAAGGGACCCATCGCTGGCTGGGGTTCGTCACTGCTGCGTTTGGCAGCAGTGAGTCATCAGAAGGGCCCTTTCGCCTACCCCAAATGAACCAAAGCGGCAGCGCCAAGAGCAAGCCTACCCCCTCGAGCAGCCCCTGAATGAGGTTGTCAACCAGGGTTACCGCTTGAGGAGGCCCTGGTTTGACGAGCAGATAGACGACGAATAAGCCTGTGAGCACGAGGATCAAGAGGGCGCTCTTCCAGAGCGAGTGCACGTACTGACCAGGCTGAGTTCTCGTGCCCTGCTCCCAGCCTGTGGTGCGCGGTATGCTCTGGAACGTCGTTTCGGTATCGGCCATGTTCGCGTTAGCCTTTCGACTCAGGTATGCCGGTTTTTCTAGTGTAGCATCTTACTCGGCACCTGTCTAGGCGGCAATTAACGTGCTATCCTCCCTGGCTGATCGGTGTAGAAGTAACTCGCCTTCGGAAGTGCAAATACTTAAACTGCGTAGAAACAGGCGCTTCTGGAAAATCCAAATATTGAGCTTGTGCAGCGGCGAGAGCTCCCTTCGGGGTATAGAGAGGTTGGGATAGGGTATAAATTGGTGGCTCTGGGATATACAAAGGTTGGGACGGTGCAGAGGCAGTTCTTTTTGGGAAATGCAAATATTGGAATTGAGCAGAAACGTTTTTCCCTTCCTTGCGCCATGTGTACAGAGCTACATGCCTGAACACTTTCCAAAGGGTGGCGTCATAGCAGATTTCGATCAAGCTTGCTAATAAGATAGGTAGACCGAGCACAAGCATAGCACCACTGAGCATCAAGCCAGACACAAGAGGACTGGCAGAAACGGCAATACTGCGTGCAGTCGTCGTAAAAGAAGCAGCAGCGGTACGCTCTTCAGGAGACACCAGAGCCATAATGTAGGCCTGCCGTGCAGGAACATCCATTTTGGAAAGGGATTGGCGCAGCAACAAAAATGCAGCAGCCAACGGGAAAGCAGGCATAAACGGAACCAGGAGCAGAAATACATTTGAAACAAAATGCGGTATTATCATGGTCTTGAGGAGTCCAAAGCGCCTGGTCAACCAGGGGGCAACCAGGAATGAGAGCGCCGCCAGCATATTTACACCGAAAAAGAGCAGACCAAGCGATTCGAGTGAAACGCCAAAACGCTGGCGAAACCAGATAGCCAACATTGTTTGTACGGCAAGGCCGCCGGCGAATGCATCGATGGCAAACAGGCTTGAGAGTTTAAAGATGATGCTCCGAACTTTCGGCTTTTGGCTTTTCTGGTGCGTTTTTTGTTTCGAGGCCAGACAGGTACCTGCAAGCAGTGCACTTCCATTCCCTTTCGGTTTCTGTATCTCCGCGGCTGGCGAGAGTTGAATAAACAACAATGTGGTGCTTCCTGCTAACAAACCGTAGAAAGCAAAGAGGCCATGTATGCTGGTACTTGCATCGATTCCAAATTGAGACAGAGCATCAGGTAGACCTACAACCAGGCCGCCAACAGCCCCGGCAACCTGCGCTGCCAAATTATAGTAGGCGAACACAGTGGTATGGCGTTCTTCACTACTGGATTGCGCCAGAATTGATTGTTCAATACCACTAAATGGCGTATTATCGTTTGTTGAAGGAGAAATGGTTCCGCAAAATGCGGCAATTAAGAGCAGTGGATAATACTGCGTGAAAGCAAAAACGAAGCCTGTCCCCATCATCAATATTGCTGAGGTCACTAGCATGCGTTTTCGCCCCACGCGATCTGCATATATCCCCATTACAAGGCTGAAGGCAATCGAGCCGAGAGCTACAACTGCAAGGAGAATCCCGATTTGTATGGTTGGCACTCCCGAATCTGCCAGCATAACTCCCAGGAGCACGCTCGTAAAGCCATAACCAAAGGTGCGCAGGGAGCGGGCAAGGATCACAATTCGTCCATCGGGAGCGATTCTCCTGGACTTCATTTCCTGATGTTCCACAGACATGTAGCCTCCTTGCTATAAGGATAGGAACAAAGGGTAAAAAAATCCCCTACTGTGCTCTTTCTTTTCATCAAAGAAAATCGGAAAGTATGACTCTCGAGGTTGTTTTACCCTGTTAAAACAGTAACAAGCAGTATAATAAGACCAAAGATGCGCGTGACATCCCCTATGTTGTCAAGCAGCGTCAAGAGGTGATTGCTGTATTTTGGGACATTGAGCATATAGCCAACGCTAAGCAAAATAAAAGCCAGCCCCATCATCAAACTAAAGCGTGTCTCTTTTGTGAAAAAGGAGGTAACGTAGTAGAAGAAGATGATCAGACAAATCACACTACGGGAACTCCCCAGAAATATTTTTGCCGTGGAAGAAATTTCAGTGGGCGCAAGTGGTGTCAATAGAGTTAAGAGCAGTACCGAAACGATGATATGCCAGATCATCAAGTTCTTTAAATACCGATCCGAACTGCGAACGAGGCTCAATAAAATAAACAGAAAGCTGATGGTCTGGCTGGCGTACTTGAACCAGTTCAAATTGAGGGGAAAGCTTGGAACATTATCTCCAATGAAGCTAGCTATAGCAGTTAATGAAATGATGGTCATCGACAACCCCAGGATAAACAGGCGTTGACGACGAGACAGGAAGTAAAGATAGAACGCACGGAACGCTATGAAAAGCGAGATGGTAAAGAGTGTTAACGAAAGAACATTCGCGATCAGATTCTGATTCATTTCATCTGGACTCCTTTTGGGCGGCAAAAACGATGCATTAGTTAGTACTACTCCGTCAGCCGCCGTCCTGGTCCGTAGAGATGAATGAGTTGCTGATCCAATAGAAGCTGTAGAACTTTAGGGGCCTGCTTCACATCCAGGTGAATGACCATACACAGTTCTTCCACATTTTTCTGACCATCTATAGCTGCATACAGGCGACGTGCCTGTTTATCTGAAATGACAACAGACCTGGACAACGGATTACTCGAACTCATTAAATTAGCGTCCTCACTACGGTGCGGTATCAGTTTATTCAGGGTTAGCGAAGGCTCCTCTCTAGGAGGGTCAGGTGGATTTACTACGGCAATTCGTTGAGTCCAGGGAGGCTGAAAGCGCTCAAACAAAACTTCTTTGACAAGTTGTACAAGCGTCTCTTCTGAGAATGGTTTTGGCAGGTAACGATCTGCCCCCTGCCCCAGGCCCCAACTTTGATCCAGAGGTGTATTCTTGACGCTCACCATTATAATCGGGAGGCGGCGCAAAGGGTCTCTAGCTCGTAGTTGCCTGCACACATCAAAGCCGCTGACTCCCGGTAGTACAACATCAAGCACCAGGCAATCCGGCCTTTCCTGAAGTGCCTTCATCAATCCATCGCGTCCATCAGTGGCTATAATCACTTGATATCCTGCTTTTTCGAGGGCACTGGCCATGAAAAGACACACAGTAACACTATCGTCAATAACGAGTACTTTAGGTGCAAGCGCTGAAGCACGCATGCTGTCTCTCCTTCTGCCTTGCATACCTTGCCTTGGCTGCTGCTATCTTAGTACTAAAGCAAATACCTTGGCAAATACTTCCCCTAAATTTCCTATGAACTTTTATTCAGAATATCTTCTTCCTCCTGAAGTACTTTCCCTCTTGCTACTTGGTCGCTATCATGTTACACTTCCTGAAAAGATTACAACTTTTTTAGACACTGCTCGTATGTATTCATAAAAGGTATTTTGTTCCGTTCTCTCTTACTTATGAAAAAAGCAACTAAGAACGAGTGGTGATATAAAATGGAATCGACATTATCAGCTTCAAGTACGCTGGGAGCTATAGGCTCGTTGGCAAAACCAGCACGAAAAACGCGTCGCAGCCAGAATACTGGGACGTTGACAGGCTCGCAGGGTATTTCAAGTGCAGGGCAGTCTATTAGTAGCCGGACAACACCGGGGGCACAAAGTACATCCAGAGGATATGCGCGAGAGGCTATCGTGGAGGCGATGAGCGATGCTGCGCTTGTCGAGCTAGTGCTTGCAGATGACCAAGACGCCTTCACGGTGCTCGTCGAGCGATATAAAGATGCTGTACAGAATCTGGCTTACCGCATGCTCAGCAATGCTGCGGAGGCAGAAGATGTGACACAGGAGACTTTTGTACGAGCTTATACACAGCTTGCTACCTATAAACCTGCTCACAAATTCAGTACCTGGCTGCTTTCAATTGCTTCGCACCTGGCAATTGACCAGCTGAGACGACGGCGCTTCCTGGCACTACCACTTGAAGATGTACCGTTTTTAGACTGGGTTGTTGATGTGGGAACCAGCCCGGAACAATCCGCACTAGAAGGCGAACAGCAAGACGAGGTACAAACCTATTTGCAACGCTTACCAGGCAAGTATCGTGCTGTCATTGTGTTACGCTACTGGTACGACTTCTCCTATGAAGAAATAGCCAGGACACTTAATTTGACACCGGCCCTGGTAAAGGCTCGTTTGCATCGTGCTCGTGAACTATTAGCTCGTTACATGAAACAAAATTCAGTCAATGAGGAGGAGCAGACAGATGCCTTGCCGCGACGCTAAACTCTGGCTTGCCGCTCAGCGTGATGGGAACTTGACCGAGTCGGATGCCCTTGCGCTTGAGGAGCACCTGGAGCATTGTTCAGCCTGTCGCGCTTATGAGCAGCGTCTCCGATGTCTAAACACTCTGCTTCTGACACCGGCTCCTCGCATGTATTCCAGCATTTCCACTGAACGTATTATGCTGGCAGTACAGCAGCAGAAACGGATCTCGCAGCAGCTTGAGGACATTCGCACGCAACAACGGTCACGAATGGCACGCATGGGTGCTGTCGGTGTACCTCTGGCAGCAATAATCCTTTTTACCCTGGTAAGTTTCCCACTCCTGCTGCTCGCTCTGGCCATTCTTCAACCTGATCTATTGGAGCAAACGCTCCCACTCCTGGGCGATATAGTAGGAGTGCTTATCGTACTTGCCCAATACTTCCAGGCCGGGTTGACACTTATTACACGGGATGACCGGCTCTTGTTGGGCGTGGCTTTCGTCTTAGTGGTCATGATGGGGATGTGGCTTCGATTAATGCGTCATCCACAAGGGGCGTAGTAGCGAAGATCATGGTTATCAATTTGTTTGACCATGATAGGGAGTTCCAGTATGCACGATGTCAGAAAGAGGCAATGGGGTCTACTCTCCCTTATCGCGTTTTTATTGCCCCTGGCATTTTTAATAGCCGCAGGCGGAGAGCTACTGGCAGGAATAACGGGTATTACGCCTACGGTAATGGCCGCGCAAAGTGACCTGGCCGGTGCTAAAAGCGATTGTACTTATGAACATCGTGGGCCAACATTTGGCCTCGCTGTTGTCGTTGATGCCAATGAGACAGAGTGTGGCAATCTGACCACGTTTGGTGGAACTGTAGCAATTGATGGCATAGTTAAGGGCAACATCGTTGCCTTCAATAGCAATGTAGTGATTACAGGAACCGTCGAGGGGAATATTGAGCTGTATGGTGGCAATCTCATTTTGCAGAGTGGTTCCCATGTTCATGGAGATATTAATCTCTACGGAGGGCACTGGACACAAGCTAAAGGCACCCAAATCAATGGTGCGGTTATTGACCGTACCGACCACCTAGACTCACTACTTCTTGGCAACGGTGGATTCAGATTTTCTGTCTGGTCCCTTTTGATATGGGTACCACTGGGAATATTGTTTACCACTTTATTCCCGGAACACGTGATGTTTGTGCGTACAACTGTAGTAAGCAAGGCGCGGCGGAGTTTCGTTATCGGCCTGCTCAGCATCCTACTCGCCCCACCTGTACTTGTTGTACTGATTGCGCTCGTTTTATCTATTCCGTTAGCAATTATAGTAGGATTAGGACTCATAGCAGCTTGGGCATTGGGAACGGTAGCTATAGGTGGGAACCTCGGCGATTATATTATGCGCAAGGTAGCACCACAGCAAAACACACGCCTTATGCAAATAGTGGTAGGACTGACGGTGTTGGTACTGGCAGGGTCTCTTCCATATATTGGCTGTCTCATAACTATTGGAGCGGGATTGTTAGGGCTCGGGGCCGTTTTCTTAAGCCGTTTCGGAACACGGCTATACGATCAGCCCAGGCAACCACTTACTATGTGAAGCGCCCTATAGATAACTGCGAAGGATTTACATCGCATTCTCAATAAAATTAGTTGGAAAGATGGGACGGACACAAACGACGCCGCAGGCCGTCAGGTGGCCGCCGAGGTGAATATGAGCATTGACGTTGAGCTAACAGACCTTGCCTACGGAGGGGACGCCGTAGGCCGCTACGAGGGAAGAGTACTTTTTGTGCCTGGAGGGATCCCAGGAGAACGAGTACGAGTAGATATTGTCGAGGAACGCCGGGGACATGCACGCGCTACCTTGTTAGAAATCCTGCGTCCTGCACCGGAGCGAGTCGAGCCCAGTTATCCATTACTCACGGACTGTGGCTGTCAGTGGCAACACATAGCCTATCCGGCACAACTGACCTGGAAAGCTCATATCGTACGTCAACTCCTCGTACGTATTGGCAAGCAGCCCGATGCGATTGTCCACCCTACCATCGGTATGTCCAATGGTCTCTCCCCCTGGCATTATCGTAATATCGCCTTATTTTCCGTTGGCCCGGCAGGTGAAGTAGGCTTTAAACTTACGGAAAGCCACGACGTGCAAGACCTGGAAGATTGTGCACTACTCCATCCTGCCCTGGATATCGTTTACCAGCGGGTACGCAGCAAGCTCATCAAATATTTTGGCGACTCTCTCAGTGAGATGATTCAAGGGTTCACTATTCGTGGCGCTATCGGTGCTGTGAGTGCACCTGGCACAAATGCGGTGAAAGCTGTTCCTACATTACTGAGTTTACATGCACGTCCGGGTTCAATGATAGAAGCACCCCAGCAGCTTGCACACGAGCTGATAACAATCGCCCCCGGCATCGTTGGTGTAATTGTTGAGCGTGTCGGTGGTCGCTATGGGCGTGTGGTTGCCGGGCAGGAATTCTTGACCGATACGGTCTTAGGACGCCGTTTCCGTGTCTCTGCCGACTCGTTCTTCCAGGTCAACCTCGTGCAGACAGGAGTTTTAATCGAACGTGCTATGCAGATGCTGGAACCTCAACGTACCGACGTTGCCCTTGATGGGTATAGCGGCGTAGGACTCTTTTCTACGTTCCTGGCTTCTCGCGCCTCGCGTGTGATTGCCATTGAGTCGCAGCCGAGCGCTGTGATGGACGCACGCGCAAATGCCACTCTGAACAACCAGAACAACATCACGACTCTAGAAGGAACGCTCGAGCGCATCCTTGGCCAGTTACACTACCGGCGTGAGCGTATTGACGTAGCCCTGGTTGATCCTCCTCGTGCTGGATGTCACCCTAAGGCTTTACAAGCGTTGCAAATACTTGCTCCGCGCAATATCTGCTATGTTTCATGCGACCCCAGTACGCTGGCTCGCGATATTGCCACTCTCTGCTCGGGCGGACGTTACCGCCTGGTAGCGGCTCAGCCCGTAGATATGTTCCCGCAGACCTACCACATCGAATGCCTGGCATTGCTGACTCGCGTGGGAAATCACTAAATCCTGCATCATTCTGAACAGAAACAAAGCGAACAAAACCGAGCATGCGGTTTTGTTCGCTTTGTTTCTGTTGCAGATTGGCGCAGCCAGGTCTCCTAACTGGTCAACACTACCTGGATCTCGCCGCCAGGACTAATCACGGTTCCAGGAGGAGGGTTCTGGTAGATAACCACTCCAGGCGGCAACTCAGGGTGCGATGGGTCTTCGTCCCAAACAACAACTTGAAAGCCTAACTCACTCGCCCGTTCCATTGCCTCGATAAAATCAAGACGCTGTAAGTTTGGAGCACCTTTAGTCTGAGGGATCTGTTCCAATTTTCCTATAACCTTACCGAACCAAAGGTGAAGTTCTTCCCTACGCTCATTCTCCTTTTTGGTCTCGTCCGCTTTCTCCTTGTGCCCCTTGATTTCATAAATTTTATCCTGGACGAAGAACGGGTGAGATACGCTTTTGAAAATGATATCCGGCATGCTACCAGGCGTCTCGATATACACATCTCCAACATCTATGAGGTGACCCAGGAAATTCATCTGCACCTTAATATCGCGCAGATTCTTATACTCGGCCTCTTTTCGCTCCTCATACAGGAAAAGGAATTGACGCTCAATCTCAATGATACGCCGGTTGGTCAGGAGGTAGACATCATCTACATAGTTGACATAATTGAGAAATATGGCGATCAATAGCCCGAGTATGGCCACACTCATTATAAGCCACCAGAACGACATGACCGCGGCTGGGATAAATCGTAATGAGGAGCCATAGATAGCCAGAGGCAATACAACCAGCAGAGCCAGGACGGGTACAACCAGCTTACCCAGGAGAACATAAATGGACTTCTGGAGATACATTACGGTATCTTCGCCCCAGGAGTAGTGGATATCGAGCATAATGCGCAATGGTCCGCCAAAGGTGCGCCGCGGACCAAGGGTCTTATCCTGTTTAAGAGGTCGATACTTATCGTCATCACTTGGCAACTTTGCTATGGGCTTCTGCTCACCAAGTTCGTTGAGCATGGCATTTATCTCGGGATCAAGCACCTTGGGAGGCTTCTCTTTAGGAGCTTTCTTCGCTTTCAATTTTTCGGTAGCGTACCAGATAGCATCTTTCACTTTCTTGGGATTAGGTATCTTCGCTATGTCAATCGATCCACCCGTCAAATAGAGATGCAGGTCACCATAGTTAAAAATAAACTGCCAGAAAAACTTCTGTTCAATAGCCACTTGCTGCACTTTTTCAAGAGGCGTTTCCTTGCGGCTGGGTTGTGTAAAGCCACCGCGCCAGTTAATAATACGCTTACTCGTGACGATATCGATATCCAACCACCAGAGAACCAATTCCCGGTAGACAAACCAGCCTCCAGTAACAAAGCTGAGAACCACCATAACTAGCTCAAGTAAAGTCCATACAGAACCTGCACCCGGCGCGGTGGCATATCCTAACGGTACTAACAAGGCACCGATTACGGCGGCAATGAACGGCAAGGCAGGCCTCACCAGGAACAACCAGTGCCGGTGCACTACTTTTTTGACCGTTTCATCGGCCTCTTGTCCTGGGAAGTGCAACTTTTTATCCTTCCCACGACGAACGCGCCGCCAACCCCAATGGTAGCGTCTTGGTTGCCAGGGATCAGGAGGGGGAGTTGTAGGAGAAACAGGACTTTGTTGCGGTGCTTGTTTGTTCATCAGGTCACCTCGGCTCATCTCTCTCAGAACTGATCACTATTTCGATTTTGCCCCACCACTCTTTTTAGCGCTTGATGCCACAAGGCCAATGATAAGGAGCACTACGAGCACAATAAAGATGAGTAAAAGGTAATTCCCAATCATATCCGAGCTCGGATTGGGGACAGCAACGGTAAACGCTGGACCTTTGTTAAAGAGGTTGGTCAGACGACTAACCGTGGCATAGATGGCAATTCCTGCAACAATAGCGGGAATTGCACCCCAGAAACGCTCTGCCGGTGTTGTCGGTTTAGGAAAGCTTCTATTCCCAATTAAGTACCCTAGTGCAATTAAAGCGACAAGGGTAAGGGCAGTGACAATAATTACTTCAAGACTTGTTGGAGGACCGGGGGGTCGCAGGTTATTTGGGTCCTGGAAGGCAAGTGGAAGACGTACAAAAATAGCCTCCGCTACTAAGGCGCCACCTCCAAGAGCTCCAATAAGTACGGCAGCTAAAGTAAATGCCAAGGAAACTATTTCACGACGCCAACCACGTATAAACCCTATTACAGCAAAGGCGAAAATGATGATAAAAAAGCATTGCCAGGCTTGAAGTAGCCACATACGTTCTTATCCCTCTATACGACATTAAGATCAACACAACACTACACTACATAACACTCTGGTAGAGTAGACAGAAACCAGGTCAGTCTCACCTGAAAATCCCCTCTTGCTTCAATAATACCACAGGTTACCTCCAAAACCTAGAGGGCAAGCCCTCTCTAATTGAGAAAAATATGTTATCAAATAGTACTATGGTTCAGATGACAGAAAACTATAAAGCAAGGCGAGAAGGGCTCCTGAAAATTTTTTAATGGTGTCTATAGGTAAAATGTGCTATAATAACAGAGGTAGGCTCAAATAATTTTCTAAGACCCTCCACCTATAATTATTTATACCTTCATCTGAAATCGCCTTGGGCAATGGCTTGCCACTGCCCCTACGATCTAACTGCTTTTGTGAGGACTCATTATGGAACTAGGCAATATTAAACCAGTCAGTATTGTTGAACAAATGACGGGCGCGTATCTCGACTACTCAATGAGTGTTATTGTTAGCCGCGCTCTCCCTGATGTACGCGATGGCCTGAAGCCGGTGCATCGCCGTGTCCTATATGCAATGGACCAGATGGGACTGCAGTCTACCAAGCAATTTCGTAAATGCGCAGGTACTGTGGGTGAAGTTTTGAAAAGCTATCACCCTCATGGCGATGTGGCCGTCTATGACTCGCTTGTACGTATGGCACAACCCTGGTCCATGCGCTATCCCCTGGTATTAGGGCAAGGGAATTTTGGTTCACAGGATGACGATCCGCCAGCTGCTATGCGCTATACCGAAGCAAAGATGGCGGCTATTGCCGATGAACTGCTGCGAGATATCGACAAAGACACCATTGACTTCAAACCCAACTATGACAATCAGACCAAAGAACCGACGGTCCTGCCTGCGCGCCTGCCCAATCTGCTTCTCAACGGCTCCACGGGGATCGCGGTCGGCATGGCCACCAATATTCCGCCGCATAATCTTCTAGAGGTCTGCAACGGCATTATCCATTTGATCGATAATCCCGACGCTACCACAGAAGCCCTTTCACGTATCGTGCGTGGGCCAGATTTTCCTACAGGCGGCATCATTCAAGGGCGTGAGGGCATTCGCAACACTTATGCCAGCGGACGTGGACGTGTCGTTGTACGCGCTCGCACCCACTTTGAAGAGGCCGAGCGGGGTCGTGTGAGCATCATTGTCACAGAGCTCCCCTATCAGATCAACAAGGCCGACCTGGTCAAAAAGATTGCCGAGTTAGCCCGTGATCGGAAGATAGAAGGTATCTCCGAAATACGCGACGAATCTGATCGCAAGGGTATGCGCATAATGATCGAGCTAAAGCGCGATGCCAATCCCGACAGCGTTCTCAATTCGCTGTTCAAATACACTGCCATGCAGAGCGCCTTTAACACGAATATGCTGGCGCTGGTCGATCAACAACCGCGCACGCTGACGCTCAAGGCTTTCTTGCAATATTATATCAACCATCGTGAGATTGTCATCACGCGCCGCACTCGCTTTGAACTGGCGAAGGCGGAAGCGCGCAAGCACATCTTAGATGGTTTGAAGATCGCCCTCGATAACCTGGATGCCATTATTGCGATGATTCGCCAATCGCAGTCGTCAGAGGCGGAGCTTAACATCAAGCTACAGCAGCAATTCAATTTTTCGGAAGCGCAAGCAAAAGCCATCCTGGATATGCGCCTGGCACGCCTTTCTGCCCTGGAACGCGCCAGGATTGAAGAAGAATTGAAAGATGTACTGAAGAACATCGATTACTATAAGATGTTACTGGCCGACATCAACGAGATTCGCAAACTTATCAAAGAAGACCTGCGGGAATTGCAAGAGAAATATGGGGACGCTCGCCGCACAGACATTGTGGAGGCCGAGGCTGGCGAGTTCAGAGACGAAGACCTTATCCCTAATGAAGAAGTGGTGGTTACGCTGACCGAGAAAGGCTATATCAAGCGGCTCCCTTCCAGCACTTATCGTGCGCAGCGCAGGGGTGGTAGAGGTATCACAGGTATGGCTACCCGCGAAGATGACACAGTTCGTCACTTGCTGGTTACTCATACTCATGACGGCCTGCTCTTCTTCACAGACCGTGGGCGGGTCTTCCATCTCAAAGTCTACGATTTGCCCGAGGTGAGCCGCACTGCCAAGGGAGAACATCTCATCAACCTGATCTCTATCGAACAGCGCGAGCGTGTTACTGCGATCGTCTATGTTCCCAAAGGGGTCAGCCGCGACTTTATGATCGTTGCCACCAAAAAGGGTGAAGTGAAGAAGACAGCCATGGACGAATTTGAGGTTGTACGCCGCTCGGGCCTGATCGCTATGGACCTGGAAGAGGACGATGAACTGATTGGCGCAAAGCTTGCACGCGCCGACGACGACGTACTGATGATTACAGCCCAGGGCAAGGCGATACGCTTTACGGTGGAAGAACTGCGTTCTGCCTCACGTACCAGTGGCGGCGTGCGTGGTATTCGTCTGTCCGAGGGGGATACCCTCGTTTCTCTCAATCTCACGCCAAAGGACAGTGAACTATTGGTGGTCACGGAGCGCGGCTATGGTAAACGCACACCTATTGATGAATATCCCAGCCAGAGCCGCGGCGGCGGCGGCGTTATTACATTGAAGGTGACTGATAAAACCGGAGCTGTTGCCTCAGCTCGTGTCATCAGTAACCACGATAACGACCTGATGATAATCTCGGCGGGTGGTGTTGTCATTCGCACCGATGTCAGCGCTATTGCCAGGTCTGGACGTGCCACGCAGGGTGTACGCTTGATGAATCTCGGCGAGGGTGATTCAGTCGTTGCGGTGGCAACGACGAATGGGAAAAAGTTGGATGAGCCAGATGGCAATGAGAATATGACCGGAGAGCTTTCCAATGGGAATGCTGAGGAAGAAGCTATCTCAGATGAGAATAGTGTAGAAGAAGAGGCGTAAACCTATTCTGATGAAAGGCTACACCTCCGCACCCATGCGGAGGTGTAGCCTTTCATCAGAACAAAATCTGCTGACGCAGGCTTTCCCCTTCGGACCATTCTTCCAGCAGCTTGCCATCTTTGACGTGAAAAATCTGGATCATGCTTCTTCTCACTTGCTTGCTGGTCGGCGCAATGCCTTCATATTCCCCCAGGTGAGTGCCGCGCCACGTGGTACGCACTACCACCTTCTCTTCCTCTGCCACCAGGTCTTCAATGGTGATGGAAATATCAGGGAAACCTGTACGTACCATGCTAATATAGTCTTTGACCCCCTCTGTACCCGGAGGCTGTTCAGGAGTGGAGCGATCAACAAAATTGGGGTGGAAGATCTCATCTACAACGGCCAGTTTACCGGAGTGGAAGCCTTCCTCAAAGAGGCGACGCATGAGCGCTTTGTTCGCTTCTGCTGGCACTACTAAAACTCCTTAGATGACACAAATCTTCTAGAATAGCATCCAAAAATCGTTCAGATTGGTGCGCTTGAGATAACTACTACTACCAGCATAAATGTAGGCCCGCTGGTGAGTAGTATCCCAAACCATCGCGGCCGCGGTACGTCCTGGTATAATACGTGGGCCAGGATTTGAACCACTGCCGGGATAATCAGGCGTCACCAATCCCCAGGCATTCTGTAGCGGGTCATAGGCCCATACTCCATAATAAGGCACGCCTTGACCAGCTTCCCATCCTCCCATTAAGAGCATAATGTTATTCTTACTATCCCATGCCCCTATTGCCTCCTGCCGCCCCCCTGGTCTGCCCGTACCAATACCCGTACTCAACGGCGTCACCTGTACCCACCCCCCGCTGGAGGTGTACATCCAGAAATCGTTCTGTTGCAGTCCATTGGCATCGAGCCCACCAAATACATAGAGACGGCTATCGGTGCTATCCCATACCAACGTCTGATAGGCACGGGGCCCCATTGGCGCATCGGCCAGTTGCTGCCACCCGTTTCCCCCCGAACTCCCTGGTGTGTATGACCAGAAATCCTTCAATAGGCCGCTCGCATTCACTCCACCGAGGAGCAACATATGCTGTCCATCCCAAACGGCATTGGATGACCTCGCACCTGGACTATTACCAGAACATTGTAACGCTGTCCAGACTTTTGCGCTGGGGTCAAACGACCAGAGATCGCCAATGTAGTTGTTATTTGCGTCCATGCCTCCATAGAGCAGCACCTGCTGGTGAATGCTATCCCATATCATGGCAGCATCCATACGTGGAGCAGGTGTAGCGCCACAACTCCCAGCAGCTGGCGCGACTGTAGGAGGAGTTAACTCGGTCCAATTCCCTGTACTCGTATTGTACGCCCAGAGATCGTTCAAAGCTTTGCCCTTGTCATCAAGGCCACCAAAGACCAGCACTGAAGCATCACGAGCATCCCACACCATAGCATGTCCTGAGCGCCTGGTAACTGGAGCATTGGTTGAAGGAGCGGCCTGTGCATTGTAACCTGGGAATTGAAATGCAGGCTGGGTCGTTGGCGTCACCTGTGTCACGGTTCCTGCAGGTGTTACGCTGGAAGCCTGTGATGACACGTGTAGGCTCATCACGAAAGAATGTAATACCTCTGGTTCTGATTG
>WNFX01003353.1_pt1 | contig 20344 bp, 21 predicted proteins | sample 5400111 | NCBI WGS metagenome assembly WNFX01 (sample SAMN13153363, study PRJNA577476) | soil metagenome | isolation source: 40 cm soil or saprolite under grassland replicate 1 | place: USA:California | collected 2016-06-15 | reverse complement strand
ATAAGTTTATTCAAAACTTCTGGTGCAAGTTTCTCGTCTTCCAAATTAAGTTCAGGCAGCAATCTTCTCAAACATTTCATGGCTGCTTCCTTGCACAAATATTCAAGATCTGCACCAACGAATCCATGGGTTACTGCTGCGACTCTGTCCTGGTCTACATCTGTGTCTAGGGGCATATTACGCGTGTGAATCTGTAGTATCTCCAATCTGCCACGTTTATCAGGAACCTTTATCTCAATTTCTCTGTCAAATCTACCAGGACGTCTTAATGCAGGATCTATTGCATTTGGCCTGTTAGTAGCTGCAATTACAATGACTTTACCTCTTGCCTCAAGGCCGTCCATCAATGAGAGCAATTGCGAGACGACTCTTCTTTCCACTTCACCGGTAACTTCTTCTCTCTTTGGAGCGATAGAGTCAATTTCGTCTATGAATATTATAGAGGGTGCTTTTTCCTTTGCTTCCTTAAAGATTTCTCTTAGGCGTGCTTCAGATTCTCCATAGAATTTACTCATTATTTCAGGCCCCGAGATGCTGATAAAGTGAGCGTTACTTTCATTAGCCACCGCCTTTGCCAAAAGAGTCTTACCTGTTCCGGGAGGACCGTATAGTAGTACACCTTTTGGAGCTTCTATGCCTAATTTTTCAAAGATTTCTGGATGTCTTAATGGAAGCTCGATCATCTCTCTGACTTTTTGGATTTCTTCCTTTAAGCCACCAATGTCTTCATATGTAACCTGGGGAACTCCGCGTAATGTTTCACCCTTCTCTGCGATATGAAATATTGTCTTTTGCGTAACGAGAACCGCGTCAGCGGCTGGTGTCACACCAATAACTTGGAAGGTAAGTCTGCCACCGAAATAAGGAACCATGACATTATCTCCCTTAATAAGAGGGACACTTTCAAGCGCATCAGCAAGATAACGCTCATCAATAGGAGGGATTGCCTCTAAAGGAGCAACTATAACTTTTTCAGCTGGAACTGCCTTGATTTTCCTTACTACAACAGTATCTCCGATAGCCACACCCGCATTATTCCTTACTAGACCATCAACTCGAACTATTCCCTTTCCTTCATCAGAAGGGTAAAGTGGTAAACATTTGGCAACAGTTCTACGTTTGCCTCTAATTTCAATAACATCACCGGTAGAGGCGCTTAAAGAATCCATAGAATCATAGTCAATACGAGCTACTCCACGACCCACATCCCTAGTATAGGCTTCAAGTACCTTTAGAGATAGAGTATTCTGGCTCACAATGACACGTAGGACTTACTCCTCTTTATACCTTATTACGTTTCGCGTCAATTGCCTATTCACTAAAAAAATGTATAATGACTAACCGCAGCAGAAAAATATGTATCATATTCCTTGATTTTAACACAAACTTAAAATCACCTGATTTCGTGGTTCCTTTGATCAACTTGGGAAAGAGACCATTGGTGCGCAGAAGAGGGCGCGGAGGAAAGCAATTTAGAGCAATTACGGTCGGAAAGATTGCTCCAGCCAAATATCCTAATTTCAAATTAGATGAACATCACTCTGGTCTCGTTGTAGACATAGTACATGAACGTGGAAGGGACGCCCCGCTGACCAAAATTCGTTTTGATAATGGTAATTATTCCTATGTTCCAGCACCACAAGGTATTGCTGTCGGAGAGAAGATTGAGTTAGGTGTCGGAGCAACAGCAACTGCAAGAAATATTTTATCCTTAGAAGCTATACCTGATGGAACGTTAATTTGCAATATTGAGAAGAACGCTGGTGACGGCGGCAAATTAATCAAGTCTGCAGGATCTTCTGCTCTCGTTTTTGCTCATGGTTCTGAAGGTGTAACAATAAAGTTTCCATCTGGCAAGTTTCTTACAATTAATCCAAAATGTAGAGCAATGATTGGGATGATTGCAGGTGCTGGTAGAAAGGAGAAACCATTTCTAAAGGCAGGAAACAGAGCTAAATATATGCAGGCGCATGGGAGATTATATCCAACTGTCAGAGGCATCGCACAAGCTGCGGTCTATCATCCACACGGCGGAGGTAGACATCAGCATATAGGACGCCAATCATCAGTGGGCAGAACCACTCCACCAGGACGCAAAGTTGGAAATATAGCTCCAAGAAAGACGGGGCGCGGAAGATTGAAAGAACGCAAATAACAAATAATCCTCCTCCTTTCACTACGAGTCTTTGCCCAGAAATTCCAAGAACATTTGCTACTCGCAAATGTAGTAAATATAATGTCGTACTTGCTTGTTCAATTCACTATCTGACCAAAACTTTTTTCACCATCACCAACTTCTTTCAATGCTAGTTCTAAATCCGAACTTTCTATAGCGGCACTGGTTACTGTTGCAGTAACCGTCACTAAAGGATATGGAAGCATGTCTATTCATGTGGACCTCTTATATCATTGTCTGAACTGCAGAATGAATTCAATTATGGGATGATTTAAATAAATTCTAACTCTCCGTACTTTGCCCAATGAATATCTCCGCAACTTGGAGGGCAGCGATTGTAGCTTATTACACACCCGATAATAAACTAAATTCGTCTGTTTTTTATGTGTGTCGAATATAGCTCATTTACTAATTTGCCTGCTGCTTCTGGATCTTTTGACACTATTGGTGCTATTCTGGCAATTAGGATTGTTGGCTCCTTTCCTGGAAGATTTTCTTTCAAGTCCTCCAGTTGCGAAGAACTGTGGATAGAAATAGTTTTTAGGTATAGTCGCTGCTGGGGAGTTGTTTTCTTGAATTTAGATTCCGTTACCTGACTTACAATCCTACGTCTCACTTGTTTACAATAATGTCACGAGTCACTAATAGTAAAAAGTTTTAAGTAATATCGTTAAACAACTTGGTAAATTAGTACTGATAATATAACTGCTTGTCGTGACAAGTCGCTCATTTAATTTGGCACAAAATTAGAATTATTATAATGATAACTACTTCTAACATTTCGATAATACACGATTAACAATACCTTCTCAATTGAACTTCTGTACCATATTGATAATGAATTAAGAACGCTGTTGAATTTTTCTTACACTTGGATCAATAACATCCATATCGTTTATGTTGTCCCTTCGTTCATATAACATTATGGAGATATTTTAATGGGAAAGAAAGAAGAAGGGAATAATCCAGTAGAATTTAGTGAAAGAGAATCGAAATACTTGAAAGAACAACGATTGGGTAGAATCGCAACTGTCTCTCCTGACATTCAACCAAATGTAGTACCAGTCGCCTTCGAATTTGATGGTAGCCACTTTTACTTTGGAGGATGGAATCTTGAAAAAAGTCTTAAATTCCGGAACATACGACAGAATAACAAAGTTGCTTTCGTAGTAGACAATCTTGTATCAGTTGATCCTTGGAGAGTTAGTGGAGTAGAGACTAAAGGAATTGCTGAAATAACCAAGAGGAATGGCCATGAATCCGTAAAGATCACGGCCCTCAAAAAATCAAGTTGGGGAATAGAAGGGAAAGAAACCTAATCGAAGATTATGATTGCCCTACAAATCCTACAAAATACTTTAGAGGATTAGCCTGGATCGGCAAATAGTACGAGTGTTGATTCGCGGGACATAAACTAGGTATTAATTTATTTATGTAAAACCATCTAGATAATACCAATTAACAGTGTCAAAAATGTCTATATTAACGCTTTATATTGGGCTTCACGTCAGCACTAGATATGAGTAAGATGACGGATCTAATGCAAACGGAAGGAGCCAAACAATTCTTAAGCGGCATCGAAAGAAAAGGCGGAAAAAAAGATGGTGGTACTAAGAAGGCGTATACGATTGCATTAGGTTATTTCCAAGATTTTCTGGAACCAAAGGGGCACGGTCTTAGAAGTATAATCAAGCCAATTTTGACAAATGAGATCAATGTCTATGAACTACTGGATGAGTTTGTGACATTTTTGTTAGAAAAGAATGCGGCTCTTAGTGCGAAAACTATACGGGCATATATGGCTGGGGTTAGATCATTCCTTGACTACAATGACATTGAGATAGTTCCAAGGAAGTTTAAGAGAAAAGTGAACATGCCACCAATATTCGTAGAAGATGAGGAACCAATTGATGTCGAAGATATTCGAGAAATTTTATTACATTGCAGTAACAGACGATTGAAAACATACCTGCTTATTCTGGGTTCTAGTGGACCAAGAACAATTGAAGATGCCAGTCTTGGTGTTGGGGATCTTGATCTTGATCACAATAAAATAAACATAAGAAAGGAATTCACAAAAACCAAAAGGGCAAGGTATAGTTTTATTTCAGATGAGACAGTTAAATTTATTCGAGAATGGATTGCCTGGAAATATCGAACACGGCGAGCAGCTAAACAAGACAAAATTACACCAATCAAAAATGATGAGGATCTGCTATTCAGTAGCAGCACAGAGACAGCACCACTGTATATTTATCAGCGACTACGTATCGAATTTGCCAAAGTGCTTAGCCAAATAAATAAATCTGCAAAAAAAGACGGCAGTCCACGCCGCAAAATAACATTAAATTCATTCAGAAGATTTGCAAAATCTGTGGCATCCGATCAGGTATCATCAGATTTCAGTGAGTGGCTTATAGGGCATGCAAAGAGTTCATACTATACTAAAAAGCAAGAAGAGAAATGGCAAATCTACAAAACCAAATGTATGAAGTATCTTACATTTTTAGATTATACAACACTGGAATCAGCAGGAAAGAATATCGAATCCAAGTTATCGGAAAAGGATAAGGAAATTCAGTTACTAAGACAACGAGATCAAATGAAAGATGAGGCATTGACACAGTTGTCTGATAGATTAGATGAAGTTATGGAAAAGGTACAACGATTAGAAGGAAAAAAGTAAGAAATTCTGAGTTTATTAAGTGAAAGCCCCCTAGGGGCGGAAGGCTATCTTGTGAGTAATGCGTTCGATATATCGTACCTCAACTTATCTTGGATATATGCTTCTGGCCATCCCATTACTTTTAGTACGTTGCGGCCTGCATCATAAAACTCTTTGAAGTTATTCTCTTCTTTATCTTGTGCGATGTCAATCGCCTTCATAATCTTCGACATGGAAAAATTTTTGGGAATCGATTTAGCAAGTTCTGTAAGAGAGCCCTTGTAAAGTTTGTATCGTTCATCTTGAATCCCAACATTCGCGATATTCGAGGCAGTAATAATACACTGTTTTCTTCTTGATTTTTGTGAGGGATCATAGTGCGTTATAATCCAACGATATCTTCGAAATAGTTCACCCTTGATTGCTTGAAGTTCATATTCCTTGAAATTTTTTAGAAAATCTGTCCTAGCATTCGGGCCGTTTTCTATCGCATATTTATACATGTCTACTATCTGACCATATATGGGCCACGACTCGGCTAACATCTCCAGCCTTTTCAACATTCCAGACTGTATGTTACGCAGGTGTTTGTCTGTATAAGGTACTTTTACAACTTCCTTAGAACCACATTTAGGACATTTCCACTTAATAGGACCATCCTCAAATCTATCCATCTCAACAGCTTCGCCTCTTCCTCTCTTATAGCAGTGTAAGCAATAGCCTGTGGGTATGGCATTAATTGCAGCAGCGCCATGATAGCCATGGTTATGAATATCTGCCATAATTTTGCTCAAATCACTAAAGGAAGTAGCTTGTCTGGCATCACTAAATAACGATGTATAAATTGAGTATATTGCATCTGCAAAGTTTTGGTTTTCATCCTCTGTAAAGTGTCTCTGGATCACTTCTCTACTAAAATCCCGCAACGCACAACAGAGACCAGCCCCGTAAAGCAAAGCTGCACTAGACCTAAGGATATTATTTGTATCACGTGGCAATTCAAGATGCTTGGGCGGTTTCTTTATTGGTTTTTGAGCTCCATTATAGAATAATGAATCCTCCAGACTTTTTGGCTGAGAAACAAAATATGCCTTTCTATTTTTTATGTTTTGGTCTGGTGTAGATAAATGTGTTAATTCGAATCCATGAATCTGCGTACTACTATGTAGTGTGAATTGAGAATAGTGATTATAAACAGATCGTGCTATCTCTTCATCTAAGGCTGTATCTGGTGGGAATAGTCTGAGGTAATCACACATTCGTAGTAATCCCTTAGCCGCATAATCCCATGCAGTCGATAAGTCAATGATTTCAGTCTTGATAGGAAGGCTAAACGGTTTGTTTATTGGTTTCTTCTGTAAAGAACCACCGATTTTCTTGCATCTTGGGCAAATGATGTTAGTACGTTTAATGGTATTGATGTGAGTACCCACAATAGTTCCCTAGTATGGACTGTCTCTATAAACACTACTATATGTATTCAAATACAAAAGAAACTGAAATTAGGAGGGTTCAGGCCCTAACAGGCGAGAGAAGCTTCACTTTCGTGCTTCCAAAGTCCTTCGCTATTGAATTGGGCATAGGTAAAGGCGATTTTTTGAAATGTCACGTAGAGAGCAACAGACTAGTGGTGGAGAAGATGGAGGTGGATCCAGAGCAGATATGACCCACAATATGACAGAATTTCCAACAACCCAAGCCGACAACCGGGGTCAAGAGGCTTGTCTTGAAGGGCATCAGACTAAAGTACAGGTAGTAGATGAAAAGCCAGTATGGTGTAGGAGCTGTGACGTTAAGCGAGATATGGCATGGCTAGAAGGCTGGACGAGGAAATGACAATAACAATTCAAGGGCAAGACCATATAGGCATCATAATTACAAATGCTGAGTATATACATTTAGTTCCTGAACTTTCTACTTCAGAATTTGAAGTATTAAAAGAGTCGATTTTTCGTGATGGTCAGCATATTCCTATAATCATAAATCCAAAAGGTGAGATTTTAGATGGTCATACCAGATTCAAGGCTTGTAATGAACTTGGAATTGTACCTCGAGCGATGGTAAGAGAGTTTGAAGATCCCCTAGCGGAGAAGAAATTCATTATTGATATAAATCGTAATCGTAGACACTTAAACCCGTTTCAGAGAATAGAATTAGAATACAAGTACGAGGCGATTGAGTCTGAGCTAGCTAAAAGAAGGATGCTTGTTGGTAGAAAGGTACCCAGTGTTTCCGATGACGGGCAGAGAGTTAGCACCGAGCTTTCTTTAAACTCAGATTCTTCCCCAGTTCAAGATTCCCTAGTCCAAAATTATACTAGGGTCCAAGAAATTGCCAGGCAAGGAGCTGAGAGAGAGCAGAAGAAGAAAGGCCGAGTAATAGATCTTTCAGCTGTACGAGCCAACGTCTCACCTATGACATATTTTATGGGTAGAGAAATAATCAAGAATTCACATTCTGAAGAGGAGTTACAAAGGCTTCGAGAAGGCAAATTGAAGATTTCCAAAGTATACAGATATGATCAGATGCAGAAGAAGAGGGAAGCCCTAAGAGCTGAGGTAGTTACAATATTGCCAGAAGGTGTTAGGCTAGTTCTAGGTGATTTTAGAGAAAAATGTAAAGAGATTCCTGACAATTCAATTGACCTAATTTTTACAGATCCGCCTTACGATAAAGAGTCGCTGCCGTTGTACGAGTGGCTCGGCAAAATGGCCTTTCGAACCTTAAAGCCAGGTGGTGTTCTTGTCACATATTTTGGGCAGTATGCGGTCGGACAAGTATGCAGCATGATCGAGTCTTCTGGCTTAAGACAGAATTGGTTACATTATGTGCACCATAACGGTCATTCTAGGAGTATGCACGAGAATCATGTTTTCGTAAATGGTAAACCACTCCTAGAGTTTGTTAAAGGTCCTGAATTAAGAACCCCTGATTTTATGGGAGATTTCATAGAATCACAGCCACCTGATAAATCATTACATGAATGGGCTCAATCCCCAATTGAGGCCGAACATGTCATATCGAAACGAACAGTCGAGAACGACACCATTTTAGATCCATTCATGGGTTCAGGTACAACAGGATTAGCAGCCATGAATCTTCAGAGACAATTTATAGGCATCGAAAAAGACTCGGAAAGGTTTGAGATAGCTAAGGCAAGGATCGCATCATCGGTAAAGCAGGAGGCAGCAGCATATTGATGAATGGAGTGAAGAAGAGTCGTAAAGTACATACTAGTAAGATAAAGATGAGGTATAACCACAATAAGAAAGGGGTAGAGGCGCAGAAACCAATTGAGGCTGACTTTGCTTAATGACTTCAAGTGACACCACAATTACCAAGATATCGCAGAACATGCGTAAGCTGCTGGAAGAGCTACAACATCAGGTCGGACTAACCATTGCACATGAGTATCAAAGCAGTGAACTCATGATGAAAATCTATTATCAGGGTGAAGATGATGGATTAAGCAAAGATGATATTCGTAGTCTCGTCGTATCAACACTGAAGGCAGTAAAGGGCTTAAAAGACAGACAGATTAGAAACATTCTACCGCCAGAACTGAAGTATATACAATTTGCTAATAAATCTAGGGAGGGTATAGGCGGCAATATTGCCGCCTCTGACACTACTAAAATAAATTCGCCAATTGTCGAATCTAATAATAAAGAGGAAGTACAACATAGTGAAGATTCTACAGCCGTGGCTACTTCAGCTACTGTAGAGCCAATATTTACAGTTGAAGAGTCAACAATTACAGAAGGTAAGGAACCACCTACACCTGAGCTGTCGATTCAAACCATTGAAAAAGAATACGAGTTAAGTTTGACAAAAGATGAAATAGAAAATATACTAAATTTAATGGAGATCCAAGCTGGAAAAGTATTCTCGTCGGCAATTGACAAGTTCCGTGAAATTCGAGGTCTTATAAAACCATGAAAAGTCATAGAACTTGTAACGACATAAACCCTAATAATACTGCCGAAGCAAGAGCGAAGCGAAATGCTTGGGTGGAAAGACGATTAGTCGAAGCAGCGGAAAAGGATGCAGAAAGGTATGGAATCCTCCTGCGGCGATTTAGATCCGGGTATATTAATTTACAATCGGTCAAGCAGAGGTTGAGAATCGAGAAATTTTGTCTAATCAATAACCCGGTAACTGACCTTGAAATCATCGAACATCTCTGGGTCTCTATGGCTAATGGCGATCACAGTAGTCCGACCATAATACGCCCATATACCGTCTGGACATTCGAGTATCCGAGGGTAGGATTTGGAACTCTGGAAGATTATGATCTATCTGCAGACATCATATTCAACACGCTTTATTTCTTCACAAAACAAGGCAATCTAGTAGTTGACCCCATGGCAGTAGGTGGAGTTGTTGGCGATGTCTGTAAAGTCATGAAACGTAAGTGCAGAATGTTCGGTGTTAACCCATTTCGCGACGACATAGAAGAATGGGATATGCACGTTCAAGGATTTCCAAAGATCGGAGAAGCAGCTGACCTAGTATTTTGGAATCCACAACAACAACAAAATGATATTTCGATGATTAAAAGCACTGCTGAAGGATTACGTGATAACGAGACTAAGCTATTGGCGTTTCTGATATCTGACTTTTTTAACGGACATTCTGAAAACAACATATTCTTTGAGGATTATACAAATATTTTCATCAGAGCCGGATGGAAACACGCAGCAACTATTCAATGCCCGTTGTCGAAATCACGGTATAGTAATGGACAGGTAGAGAGGGCTAGATATGAGCAGAAACTGTTGCCACTGGCCCGTAGCTTGGTAATTTTTGAGAATACTGCAGCTTTACAATCACAGGAAAAAGAGGTGTCGGCATAATGACTACTTCCTCGCAGAATTTGGAAGACCATAACGATTGGGCCGACTTTTGGCGATACAAAGTCGGTGTCAATGTGATACCTGCTGACACTGTCAACAAGAGAACTTATGAAAAATGGTCTGAATGGCAAGACAAAGCGATTCCTGAACAGGTCCACAACGAATGGAAGGCTAATAATGTATTTTCAAAAGGCATGGCTATCATTGTAGGAAAAGTATGGCACAGACCAGACAAAAAGGATGCTATTTGGCTAGCATAGACGCAGACAATGAGACTGCAATTAAAGAAATTTGCACGAAGAATAACAAAAAAATGACTCTCAATGAATTTGCCAGCAAAACTCTAGTCGAACAACACAAGGACAATCTAAACAAAGCACATCTGTATTTTTATGCACCAAGACCCGTCAGGAAGAAAAGCAGTGATATCAGTGTTACTAGTACTATGACTCCAGCAATAGAAGTAAAGGGAGAAGGCGGTTTCAAATTAACTGCTCGTCACCAATTCAGGAACTATTTAAAACTAATACACAAATCCTAGAAGGCCACAACAGACATGAGGCTCTGCTCCCGGCAATGGAGTCATTAATATCTCGTAACACAGACGTCTTATCATTAGAACAAATCAAGCAACTGAGCGGGGGTTGGAATGAACAGCATTGTGTACCGCCATTAAATCACAAGGAATTTGAGAAACAATGGCAATCTGCCATTCGTTTTATCGCAACTCACAGGACTACTACTATGCCACGCGACAGCGACCCTGGGACTACAGACGAGAAGGAAGACGATAAGAAGGCGCAGTACTTACAAAGATACTCTAATGCTAATGAAAGAATACTTGCAGAAGCAGTTCTAATAGGAGGACTACCTAAATTCTTAGTATCAGTCAAAGGTGAAGTTTCTATTCGTGATCGTGTTCACTTAGATGACAAAATAGTGAAACCTTTCGAAGCAGGTTCCTACATTAACAGACCATATTCGTTTACCTCCGAAGCAAAATTAAATGAATGCATAGATAAAGCCAGAATTGAAAATCTTGAAAGTCTATATAAGAAAGTCAAATCAACCTGGAAGAAGTATGTTGACGCGGATGATTTTCATATCTCCATTTGTGCAGCTGATACCATATTCACATATTATCAGGATAGACTTGGGTTAACCCATTACCTGTTCTTTGTAGGCAATAACAACTCGGGCAAGTCGAATAACCTACACGTCCTTCATTGGTTAGGATACAGGAATATGATGTCAACAGATGTGACTTCTGCTAATATCTATCAGTTTCTTGGCAGCGGCGAAGAGGGTATTGGCACAATATGTGAAGACGAAGCCGACAACATAGACGACGATAGAGACAAGATGCGTATATACAAAAATGGATATACGACGGGAAATCCAGTTCTCAGGACAGACACCAGCTATGGACGAAAGCAGTATAAGTATAACACATTTTGTTTCAAAGCGTTTGCCGCTGAAAGATTACCTGACATGTCAAAGCTAAGGGATTTAATCAACGAATAATAGAACTCCCATGTACATACGGCTTTCCACAGTATGATATATCTGAGGTAATTAACCCTGCAGGAGAAGAAGAGTATGAATGTCTACTCAGTGAATTAAATGATATAAGGAATATCATACTTATATTCAGACTTGCACACTTCCATGAAAAAATACCCGATATAAGGCTAAACATACACAACAGGGAGAACCAACTCTTCAAACCTGTTCTTAGGGTATTTCAAGGCAAAGAGACATTAAATGAATTTCTACCCATCATAAGCAAATACGTTAGCCAAAAGAGGGAGAGTAATGCAAACACCTTACATGCGTTCCTATATCACCTCATTATAGACCTAGTTAAGATTCAAGGCAGTTGGGAATTAGAGTCTAATGTGATTTGGTCTGAAATAAAGAGGGTTCTAGAGGGTAACGATCTACCAAATAGGCCACAGTCTTATGATAGCGTGGACTATGGCATAATATCTCAAAAGGAGATAACCGAGATACTAATGGACGTTTTTGGCGGAGTCAAGCCCAAGAGTCATAAGCATGCAAGGAGTCTTATCTTTAACCAAGACAAATTAGAAAAACTTGGCAGGAATTATGACCTTGAAGTCGATATTCAGGTAATTGAAGCAGGGGGGACACATAGGACACATGGGACACTTGTAGGACTAGACAAGCATATTCTTGAAGGACCTATTAATGAAGAAAGTGTAGAAATAGAAGGATATAGCGAGAATAATTATAACAAAAATAGTGGAAATAGTGAAGAAATTGCACGAGAAGAAATGCAAGATACGTCCATAGATAGCCAGGAAGTGTCCTATGTGTCCCAAGCGTCCCCCAGCACTGATTTAAAGGATAATAATGCCACTGATAAAAACATCATTGCCAATAGGGTTCAAATTGAACCAACATTGGCCGACAGAGTAGAAAAAAGTGCAGATAATCTAAAAACTACCCAGTCGTCCACCAGTTCACTTGAAGATGTCCCAATAGAGACCTGGAACAATCAACCTATATCGGAGGCAGACAAATGATGTCCGTCCAACCAGCGATACGATACCAACCCCGACACCGATGGCCTAGTGTGAAAATGAATAGCCCTAATTTGAAGTATGAATTTCCCATTAAACATGGTGTGATTTAATGATACCTAAAAACTTAAATCGTGACCATTCAAACAATTTGCACCTCACAGAATCTGGAGACCTCCAGAATAAATTGAAACTAGCAGAGCAGTGTAGACTAAACAGAAATAGGATTAGATGGGTATGCTTGATAACTGGAGTTTATTGAAACCTATTACTTGGCCTAAGTTAAAGAAAAGAATTGATAAGCTGATTGAAAGAAGTGATAAACTGGTAGCAAAGGTCAAGTCAGAAGAGTTGAGGTCTGAAGCAAAAATCGAGTTAGAAAAAATAAGGTCCATTAATAATTCTAGAAATCTTCCAGGTAATGTCACAATAAGAGAAGAGTATGTTAAGTGTGGAAAGTCAGATTGTTCGTCTAAGCATGGGCCTTATTACTATGCATATTGGAAAGACGATTGTGGCAAGCTCAAGAAGAAGTACATCGGTAAGTATGCTACTCGAACAGATAGTACCGGTGAGTATAAGTCCATTCGCAACGAATTTTATGGATCTCCTCCCTCTAGGGATATTAATGTCGAACCTTCAAACAGTCCCGAAGTTTCACAGATGGCCAAAGGTTACATAACGAAAACAAAAAACGTACGAGCAAATCGACCAAGAACGAACAAACTGAGGCAAGATCAAATATGAGAAGTGACACTAATGAACCAGAAAAGGTCAACAACTTGGGACTAACTGATGCGCAGCTTCATTTCTTACATGACATTATGGCCTTGCAATTACGAAATTATAAAACCAAAGTGTTACCGACATTAATAGCGTTGTATTCAAGCAACATAGACATAGACATAGTAAAACAGACAAATGAAAGATTAGAAATGTACAGAGAGATACTGGGAAAAATTGAACAATTGGACAAAGAAGATAACACAATGACAATAGAGCAATACCAGAAAATCGGTTGTCTGGCGTGTGACTCCTCAGAAGGTAGACGAGATAGTCATATTCATTTTTTAACTATCGCTATTAATAACCAATTAGATAATGCATTCGAATACTTATGTAGAAAGCATGGACACAATATTGATCTAAAGATAGCACAACTCATAGAATCAGAGTTAGATGCCGCTGCCACTGAGGAAGAACTAAAGAGGCATTTTAAGAGATGATTCCGATTCTCGTCTCGCTGTCAACGCAGATAAATCTACAATCGCTCAGTTGCGGTGGTTGTTTGATAGGGGATTAGTATTAGCATTAGCTTGGCAGTCACGTTTTCAGTATCATTAAAAGTTACATAAGATGGATTGAATTATGAAAACGAAAGAGAAGAAAAGACAAAAATGAGCGTGATTTAACCGTCAAAATGGTACTTTTCATATATTTTAGTGCATTTTTGCCTGCTCGCACAATATTACGACCTAATTAGGACTCATATCAACAATGAGTTGTAATCACGATAATTAAGTTCCGGTGATAGCAAAATATATCATAATTGGCAATTACCGTTACTTGCATTCATTTAGGACTTGATCACAACTTAAGTGAATTCTTTTTTTGCATAACCTTCGCACATATTAAACAAATACGTTATAACAAATTTCTTTCAATACAAGTCAATATACTTACGAAGGCTAAACAATGAGCAAAAAATGATGAGATGATGAACTGCGGAAGTATTTTTGACGGAAATTAATTGTTTGTTGCTATACACTAATATAGCAACAAAGGGTTTTTACTTTTTACTTTTACCCCCTGACAGTAGATTACCAAGTCCCTTTAGACCGCCGCCTACTGCTTTGCTGAGGTTTGTTAGAACGCCATCTCCTACTTTAGTGACATTACCCGCTACTGCGTTACCTGCTTTTGACATATTGCCAGCTGTTGCGTTACCTGCTTTTGACATATTACCAGCTGTTGCGTTACCTGCTTTTGACATATTACCCGCTCCTGTTTTATTCATCATTTTACCTGATGAAGTCATGTTACTTGATTTTAAACTCGAATTGCCGCTCGCGTTTCCTGTTGAATTCGCACCAAGTACGGAGGAGGCGGAGCCCGCACTCGCTAACATAATGCCAATAGACAGGGTATACCCATCCAATATATCACAAAAGTAGCGAACAAATCTTATTCCAGGTACTGAAGCACATTATTCATTGCGTTTGTGTCTTCTCATCCATGAAAAGGATGTTTGGAGAATATGTATCCGCAAGAAGATTTCCAAACATGGTCAAAGAAATGATGCTAAAAGCATCGTTGTACAATATGTTCATTGTAAGAAAATAGATTGTAAAAGCAATATCATATAGTAGGTTCACAAGTTATGCAACACTGCACTTTATGAATGGAGCAATGGTTCTCTTGACATATGGTTTGACCTATAATTGGACCACTGCCGCCTTCTTCTAGCATCCGAAACAGATTTGAATAGCTTTGCGTGATCTGCCAGTTTAAAAAGTAATATTCGTTGATCATTACTTTAACAGCTGTCATTATTCTTCAAGTATTGTGTTGCGGATGATATACACGCATTTAACAAAGTGTGTCGCAAGTCAACGAGAAATACCGGATCTAATTAAGGCTTGTTCGTTGTTGTTGTTCTTTTCTTGTAGTTTATCTTCTAGAGTTGGAAATGCTGTTGTTACTTTTTTTCTCTTCGCAAGTCTATTAGTATATCGCCTGTCGTCTCTTCTATCCTTACCGGATATGAGGTAAGCTCTGTAGCCCAAACAGTTGCATCTGAAACCGTTGCATTTCGGATATCAAAAACAGCATAATGCCAAGGACATGTAAGATTGTATCCTTCGAGTGTACCTTCTTCTAAAGGACCACCTTCATGAGCATATCGAATCCATCGCAAATACATTACCATTTACCATAGCCAAGACAATCGATTTATCATTGGGTTCAATCTTGAGTAGACCACCTTCCTTCAAATCTTTTTTGTTTGCTACCTTCTGATATTGTTCCTCTTTAGCCATATGATGAATGGCAGATCTTTCTATTTAGATGTTTATCTAAACAGCCGATCGAGACGTCACAAGATCTGTCTGCCATTGTTTTGCAAGCCGTATCCTTCGATTGATTTTATAGGTTATGCTTTATATTATTTGGACGATTAAACATGTATAAGATTAGTTGAAAATAGTAATCTCGATTGTAATTCTGGTGGTTGCTATATCATTACTATCACTAAGCGCACATACTACATTGTTAGGAGCTGCATTGACAGTACAGAATCCATTGAGGATAGCTGTTTTTCACCAGGATTCTCGTTCTAATACCAATACTGTCACCATAAGTGGCACTAATAGCAGTGGTTCCAAACTAGCAATTATAAATTTTGATGATGGATATAAGAGTCAATTCACAAACGCAAAACCCATTCTAGATAAGTATGGATTCAAGGCAAGTTTCTTTATAGTCTGCAATTTCGTGGGAAGGACAGCAAAGGAAATGAATTCAAGTTCGGTAATTAATTTTGCTGGAAAAGGAGTTGAACAAATGACTTGGAATGATATAATCACATTATACAAGCAAGGACATCAGATAGGAGCTCATACTATGAATCATCTACAAAATATGACAAGTATGCCTAAAAGTGAACTGGACTATGAATTAGGTCATTCAAAGCAATGTCTTGCTGATCATGGAATATACACAACAACCTTTGCATATCCATTTGAGAACGGTAAAGACAATGCAACAATAGTCAAAAAGGTTGCTCAATATTATAGTTATGCTAGGTCAGGAAACTATCCACTTATGTTTCTTCACTGCGATCACTTTATAAAATATAGCCATCAGACTGATTGCAGAACTTACTTACTAAATGGTAAGATTTCCTACGCTAATAGATATTCTATTGTAGGTTGGAGTCATGATTATGATAGAATAGCTTATTTTTACAATGATCAACAAATGCTTCATCGATTTATTCAAATCGTCAACGGCCAAGACAAATACAACAAGCCAGGACAATCAACAGATGCCATTCCAATAATAGTATATCACCGAATTGATAACAGTGGGGCCAGATACAGTACTACTGCGTCTCTGTTCGCTGCAGAAATGCAATATCTACATGATAATGATTTTCACGTTATAAGTATGACTGATATTTTGTATGATAATGTGACAAATTCATTTTATTTGAATAACCGATAACTTGGCTAATGATTGGATGGCCAAGCTTCACAAATCGAATCTCTAGTCGCTCCTCCAATTCTCCATTATGACATTAGCATGAATGGGGCTCTGCCTTGTGTTCTAGCAAGTATTTTTTCCTTCTAAATCGTGCGCTATGACAATCTTTTTAATTAAGATTTTATCATTTCTATAATGTCGATACTTGACAATAACCAAACACATCTTAATATTAGGAGGCGGATTTGGAGGATTGGCGTCAGCTAATTTATTGAGAAAAAGCCTTCCCCGTGAACATCAGATAACAGTCATTGACAAAAGTCCTTATTTTATGATGGGTCTTGTAAATCTGTGGATACTGAGTGGAACTAGAACCCTTGAGGATTCTCGAGTTCCTTTGAATAAGCTAGAAAATAAAGGAATTAGATTTTTGAATGATGAAATAATAAGCGTGGATCTATCTAGAAATAGCGTAAATACAAGATCAAACCATAAATTGGGATACGATTATTTGATATTAGCGTTAGGTGCAGAACTTGCACCAGAACGAATCAACGGATTTATAGATAGTGGAAGTTTTGACCTATATGATGCTGAACAAATCCCAAAGCTGCGAGAGAAAATACTCTCTCTAAAAAGTGGTCGTATAGTTATTTGTATAGCAGATATTCCGTATAAATGTCCACCTGCACCTTACGAAGCCTCTCTTTTAATTAATGACATACTCATTAAAAATGGGACGAGAGATTCTGTCGATTTAGACCTATGTGTACCGACACAAATTGCACTACCGGTTGCTGGAGCAAAAATAAGTCAAGATGTTGTCGACTTGCTTAACAATAACCATATTAATTTTTACCCATTACATAAATTAAAAACCGTATTAGACAAAGAAATAGAATTTGAAAATGGCAAGAGGATAAATTATGATTTATTAATAACAATTCCCCCTCACCAGGCTCCCCAAATCGTTAAAAAATCTAGTCTACTAGATACAATGCAAAATTGGATTATCGTTGACAGATTTACTCTTAGAACAAAATACAAGAATGTTTTTGCAATAGGAGATGTAACAGAGATTCGAGTCGACCAAACTATTACCATTCCCAAGGCCGGAATATTTGCGGAGGGTGAGGCAAAGGTAGTCAGTCAACAAATCATTAATGAAATTACAAATAATACTAAAAAAGCACTTCCTCCCAAATTCGATGGAAAAGGATTTTGTTTTATGGAAATAGGAAATAAAAACGCAGGATATATCGATGCTGATTTCTATAATGAGGCAGGTCCTATTACTAGACTTGAATCTCCATCAGAAGAGTCATACCACAAGAAAGTTGATTTTGAAAGAAGTAGGATAAGCGAGTGGTTGCTGTAACTAGACTAAAACCGTTTATATAAGAAAAGGTAGAAAGACTTGGTACCCAGTCTAAACGGCTCATGGTTAAGGGGAGTTATAATCTATTAATCTCTATAATGTTACTTAAAGAAACCTTAGATCTAATTTGTAAATTTGTCTATAGCGTTTTATAAATGAAAATTTAATATATTTTATTGTGATATTATTCTTTTAGTGTTTAATATTGCCACGCAGTAATTCTCCTTCTGCTGGTTGGGCTTCCCAAGAGAAGCGCAAATTGTTAAGAGAAATAGCTATACTATCTTCAATCTTTGTTAGTTTGATGATCTTGGCTATTAGACCGTTTGGATTTAGAACATTCTTACATGGACTAGGGCATGATAATATCTTCTCTTTATTGCTGGTTGCTTCTGCTGTTACAGTAGTATTAGTTATGATGCAAAGAATTGGCTTGATCTTTCCAGATGGAACAGAAAAGGAAGAACAGATGTGTTACAGAAATAGTATACTTTCGTTATCTGATTTTACCTTCACGAAGACATCATGAACGCCGTAAGTTCCTCTTACCTCTTTGATATCTGGTAATTTTGAAATTTCAGCGATAATCTTTTCTTCAGATCCGAGAGTGCAGTTCACTAATATGTATGCAGTAGGCATTATTGCAGAATCTGCTGCAATTTGGTATTTTAGGGTTTTCTGTTGTGCTGTGACTCAAGTTTTGGAATTGATTTTTAAAACTTTTTGAATATTCTGAAGCGCCCAATTCGATTACCAACAAGATTAAAAGATATGCGGCTATTCTCTCCGTTACTCCTCTGCCAAAAACGTAGAATGGCCTTGCTGGCTAGTCGATCAAGAAATTGAATGTCTTCGCTACCACGATACTAATATCAGGATAAGTATCTTTACCTCCCTCAAAAAAGATGAAAACGTGCAGTTCTGAATTCTACTTTATTGTATTGGAGTAAATTGTATTAGCAGCTGCATCACTACTACTAACTGATATCCCGCGTGCAGATTTTATTATTGTATTATTATATATCCTGTTATTTGAAGAACCGCCATGTACATCTATCGCATTCAATACCTTTGGCGTGCAATACATTCTCTGTTAATCGGACAATCTCCTCTTTATGCGCTTCTTCCTCCTTTGTTAGCATGTTATGACTCCTAAATCTGAAGAAGGCAAATTCGCTCATAAGTGAGGTACGTTACTAATAACTTGCTATTTACTTTATACTTTATCTCAAATGCAACCTTTGCATGGTAGCTTAGCCGGATGTTTAGATGCTAATACTACTCACTTGATTTTATTTTCTTCAAAACCCACGTAGCCCTATCTTGACCTAGTATTTCCTTGAGTTTCTCTTCCGATCCCATAGATCCTGTTCTTTCCCATGAATCTAGCATTTTAACAACATCGTCTTTAACATCAGGACTGAAATCTCTTACTGCGTTTTCAATTATCTTCTTGCGAACACTTGGGATATCTTTGGGTCTAAAAACTGCTCCCATAAGATGTCATCAACATAATACCAATAATAAGTTTATTTAATTGCTAAACTACTTATGTCCTAATTTTCCCTTTTGTAACTGGGAAGGAGTCTAAAAGTCGCTTACTGCACATTCCTTAGTCCTTCTTGCTGGAAGCCGTTGCTCTAGCTATCGTCTTGTCATCATTCTTGGCTTTGTCTTTCATTCCTTCTCGCTTACATTTACGAATTTATGAATGCTATGTGGAAACTTGCGGAATAATTCAACTAGGGTTTAACTTTGTTTGATGTTAAAACAAGAATGATTAACAAACCAACCAGTAGCTGCTTAAGCAGTATCATGATATGAGTAACAAAAGATTAAATTTTAGAATTGGCTAGGTATATAGCTGTGAAGATTTCACAACTATGTCAAATGATTGAAGATTCACTCCATGATGGAAGATACCCTTTGGAAGATCAACATAAACGCTTTTCTAATTCATTACAGGTTATAAACAGGTCGGATTTTGATGATTTGAAGGGTAGTGAAATCAAAATAGAAGTCAGAATACAAGGCCTTTATATCATAAGCAATTATGTCACTAATATTGAGCATCTGCCAGGAATAATTGAAGTAGATGTCTTGGATTTCTTCAAAATACTGTGTAGACGATTAGGAAGAATGACAGATAATGCAGGCAATTCTAAGGAGTCAACAGTATCTTCAGAGAAATTGGGTCTGCCAAATGAAAAAACTTTCAAAGAACGATCAGAAAAGTAGCATTTAGTATTTATCAAGTTACTTTATTGTCAAAATTGTATTACAATGCTTAAAATATGTTTACAGGGAATTAAATATGAGGTTTTGCAAATCTACAACTCGTGTTATCACCAGTGTAAGAGATGTGGAATGATATACCAGTGCGGAAGTAATAGCTGTGGAAAGCCATTCCAACATAGTAGATGCTTCTCGTGCAACCAGGAATTGTCGCAGTAACTAATTATCGGTCTTATGGTCTTGATAAAGGCCCTGTTTTATACTCTCGGCTAGGCTACGGATCTC
>WNFX01002062.1_pt1 | contig 20367 bp, 16 predicted proteins | sample 5400111 | NCBI WGS metagenome assembly WNFX01 (sample SAMN13153363, study PRJNA577476) | soil metagenome | isolation source: 40 cm soil or saprolite under grassland replicate 1 | place: USA:California | collected 2016-06-15 | reverse complement strand
TCGTGCAGGGACAGGCACAGCTCTCGGATCTGGGCTGGGATGTGCGAGTGCTCGATGGGCTTGATCATATCCAGGCCATGCAGGCAAAACAGGTGGTGCCAATCCTGCGTTCGTGGTTGGCTACCAAATTGGGATCATAGCCGACCGTCGTGGAACAATCCCGTTAGGCTCAACTCAACGGGATTGTTCCACGACGGTCTAGTCAGGAGGACTCATGATCGGTATCTCCGATTCATCTGTCGCTCTCCCGCGTCTCTTCACAATTTGTTCCCTCAACGCCCGCGAGGGCGGGGAGAGATGGCTCTGATCGCCCACTCCCTCAAACGAGAGGCGCGTGCTTGCTGCTATTGAAGAGCAGGTACATTTTGCCCGTCGCCGCTTCGGACATGAGGAGATGATCGATTTGGTCGCGGTGAGGCTTCGCTATGCGAGGAGACGGTGAGCGCACACGCGACTCGTTCTATGAGCGAGTGCCTCCTTTCGCTCACACATTCATGGCCCTGTTCGGACGGGAGCGCCTGCCTCACCGCTCACCACTCAGTCGCTGATCTATCGGCCCTGGATCAAGCTCCTCTCGAAGCATGACGTACGTTGTTTCTCGAAGATCTCTCGGCTCGCCCGCTGGAAAAATCGGAGAAGCCAGGCGGGTTGTGGGATTGACAAGGAAACCATTGGGTGGTGTTCGATGTCGATGGCACAGGGGCCTCCTGCGAGCCCTCGAGCTCTACCTTGCACACCTGATCGCCCGCCAGCACAACGCCGGTTGAGCGAGGTCTGCGCTCCTGGATCGGCATCACAGGTGGCAAGGTGGCGTGCCTGCTGTTTTACACGGCCTTGCCACAGGCAGCGTTTCCCCCTGCCGAGGTGGGAGATCTCGCGTCTCGCATCGGGGAGGGTGGCAGTAGCGTGCAAGCCTCTGAAGACCAGGAGCAAGACACAGATCGATGGTGTTCTCATCCCACGTGGGGCCAGCAGTTTTGGCAAATCCTGGCGCTAATCTCGTGTGGAACGAGGCTCCTGGAATTGGGACATGCACTCCATCCCACGCCCATGCGCACGACGGAATGTGCTTCTACCCAGATGGGTGAGCCTGCGGATCTGAATCAACGAGAGCAGGGCTTCCTCAAGCTACGTGACAGGCTCATCTCCCTTGCACTCTTCATCTCGTTGCGCAACCCGTGGGCAATATGCGCTCGACAAATCTGACGAAATGGGAACATTACTCGGTAGCTTGAGTTTACAAGTGTGGGCCGATGACATGACTGCTGATCCGGCTGCTTGGGATGATTGGATGGAAAGCGTGCAGAAAGTACTGATGCCTGATACACCCGAAAATCGTCGGCTTCTCGAAATGCTGGTCTCGCACCGAGGAAACCTACTGGGAACTGACACGTATGGCAATCAATGGTATATCGCAATGCGAATCGTAAACTGGCTGAGTTACCATTATGATTCGCTTCCAATGTTCACATCCTTCCTCGTCGATTCAGCCAGGTTAAGTGGACGAGGCCCTTTCGTCATATCAAGAATGCACAGCCGCGTGCCAAATGGGTCTTTGATCACCGCGCATTTCCCAATCGTAATATCGAACGGCTCAACAAGCAGGCGACATCCTTTCGCCACATAGTCTGCCACGACAGCGACGACATCATCGACCAGGTAGTGTACCTCCACCCGTGAAGGGATATCTGGATCGCGGTGGAGCACAATTTCCGCGTCAGTCTCGGGAAACACCAGTCCGATTGAATCGTCCCCACTCCAATTTGGGCGCAACCCGAATACCTCTGTATAATAAGCCGCTGCCGCCTCGACATCATCCACCCGGATCATCACGCAGTCAATTTTTCGTAACAACTCTTGCCCTCCCTGTCTTTCTGTTTGCCGCCTATCTATCCTCCTTCATTGTGACACTGACTCCCACATAATTCAACGTTTTGCTATGTCAGTAACAGTTGCCTACTACTACAGTTGTAGATAGCAATCGATAGCGCTTTATCACAGTGCTTCGTGATTACTCTACCGGGCGCAAGAGTACCATCGGGATTTCGCGGCTGGTTGTACGCTCGTAACGCGCAAACATAGGCGCTGCTTCTACCAGTTGCTCCCAGAGCTGTTTTCTTTGTGCTGGGTCCGCCGTTTCCGCGACCGCTTTGAAGTGCTGTTTTTTTATGCGTACCATCACCTGTGGATTACTGAGCAAGTTGAAGTACCAGCCGGGATGTTTGTCGCGACCGGCGTTGGTTGCGGCCACGGCATATGCGGACCCGCTTTTGATGTAGATCAGCGAGACCGTGCGTGGTTGGCCAGATTTGCGCCCCGTTGTGGTGAGCGCAAAAAGGCCGACCGGGTCCTGCGCATCGTTCATTTGAATGCGCCCTCCTGTTAAGTTGTACAGGATAAGCGAGAACATACTCAGCTTTGCCGTTTTCTCTGGCATGATGTTCCTCCATCTTTTGTGCTTATAGCAGAGATTGATCTTCTCCCCAGGTCGGGGGAAGGTGTACTCCCTTGAGACCTCAATCATTTACTTGCTGTGTGCTGCGAGCCATTCGCCTGACATAAGGTTTCATTTTGAAATAGTACAAATTTGGTAGCATTTTTGCGACAAAAAAAGATGCTCTTTCCACCGATATGAAGACTATCTTTCCCCAGAGGCCCTGTCATGAGCATCTTTTTGGGACGGCCAGTGCCGTTGCACCTTATTGAGTAACTCAATGAGTATCAGTTGTTCGGTCGGCGTCAGCACGCCTAGGATGTTCTGCGCCACTGTTCGCCATTCCTGCATGAACGTATCAATGGTCTGCTGCCCTCGCTCCGTCGGCATCACCCGGAAACTGCGCCGATCCTGTGGATTGAGCATGCGACTGATATAGTCTTGCTGCTCCAGCCGATCTAAGATACGCGTGAGCGTACTCAGGCTGACGCCATTGAGTTCGTGAGCAATTTCCTTGACCATCAACGGACCACGTGGTTCTATCCAGAGGAAGAGCACGCGCACATCCTCTGGATGGCATCCCTTCATCTGCTGCTCGAAGTTCCACTGTTGTTCATTCACCATATCGCTCAGAAAGAAGACGAATTTGAGCAAGGCCGTTGTCATCTGCTGGCGATCAGGAAACAATGAGCTTTCCATGTGTCTCCTTCATGCTCGACTTGTTGCCAGTGTCACCCGGCTTCCCCCTTTTTCATATATTTTCATTATGAAAATAGAATACCAGCCTCGTTGGCAAATGTCAAGACCACCTTCCCCTTTCGCATCCCACACAAAGAAATAGAATAGGAAAGAAATACCATCAAGGAGCCGCAAATGACCACCCACTTCATCGCCCGCGCCACAACGAAACGCCAGCATAAACTCTGCAAATCCAAAATATTTGTGTCGCGTTTTCGGACACAATTTCCCAAAAATCCATCCAGGCAACGTTGGATGAATGTCCTATTTCCCTTGTATCAAACCTATCCCTGTGATACAATATAATTCGGGCGAGGACATAAGTCCCCGCCCGAACTTATGAGAAAAGCGAATAATAATATATGGAAATTCTCTGGCTAGGCCACTCCTGTTTCCAGTTACGTGGCAAGAACGTTACTCTGATTACCGACCCGTTTTCCCCTCAGCTAGGCTACTCGCTGGGCAAGATCAATGCCCCTATCGTCACCATCAGCCATAACCATCATGGGCATAATTATGTCCAGGGCGTTGGCGGCAACCCGCGTGTTGTGCGCGGCCCCGGCGAATATGAGATTAGCGATGTGCTGATCACTGGCGTAGCCTCCTATCATGATAATAAACGTGGGCAAGAACGTGGCCGGAACACAATATATGTCATTCACATAGATGACCTGGTTGTCTGTCACCTGGGCGACCTGGGGCATACCCTGCAGGAAGAACAGTTGGAAGAAGTTGCTGATGCCGATATCCTTATGATACCAATCGGCGGCCATAACACCATCAATGCAACAGAGGCGGCTGAGGTGATTAGCCAGGTTGAGCCGCGTATCATCATTCCCATGCATTACCGCACCCCGGTGGTGGAAGGAAAGCGTGATGCCCTCGACCCCCTTGACAAGTTCTGTCGTGAGATGGGAGTCGACATGATGAACACACAGCCAAAACTCGTCGTCACCCGTAATAATCTACCAGCTGAAACGCAGGTGGTAATCCTGACGCACCGGGGCTAGCAGCCTGTCCCGAATACCTGTAGGGGCGGGAGAGGCGTGGAGAAGGGAGGGGACCCTTGGGTCGCCCGTTTACGTAGGTTGTCCTGGAGAACCTCTGAAACAATGTAGCGCGTAGAGGTTCTTCTTTAATAGAGTAGCGCAGCACCTTATGTACTACGGCAAAGTTCCGGGTAAGGGGGTCAAATGTCTAAATATATCTTTGTTACTGGCGGTGTGGCATCTTCCGTGGGGAAGGGAATCAGTGTCGCATCGCTGGGACGTTTATTAAAAAACCGTGGGATCTCCGTCTCTATCATGAAACTGGACCCCTATATTAATGTTGATCCCGGCACGATGTCGCCTTACCAGCATGGCGAAGTTTTTGTGACCGATGACGGCGCGGAGACCGACCTCGACCTGGGCCACTACGAACGCTTCACAGATGAGCCATCCTATCAGGCCAACAACGTGACCACGGGCCAGGTCTACGCCTCCGTCATCGGCAAAGAGCGCCGTGGTGAGTACCTTGGTGGCACCATTCAGGTCATCCCGCACATCACGAACGAAATCAAAGAGCGCATGCACGCTGTTGCCCGCCGCTCCGATGCCGACGTGGTGATCGTGGAGGTTGGCGGCACCGTTGGTGATATCGAGGGCGAGCCATATCTGGAGGCTATCCGCCAGATGCGCAAAGACGTAGGCCGCACTAACGTGCTCTACCTGCACGTAACCCTTCTCCCCTATATTGGGGCAACAAAAGAATTGAAAACAAAACCCACTCAACACAGTGTCAAAGAACTCCTGCGCGTCGGCATCCAACCGGATGTTATCCTCTGTCGCTCCGACTATCCTATGACCGACGAACTGCGCGAGAAAATCGCCCTGTTCTGTAATATCGAGGCCAGGGCCGTCGTCCCTATGCTGACCGCCGAGACGATCTATGAAGTGCCGTTGATCCTGGAAGAGGCAGGTCTGGGCGAGTACATGGTGCAGGAGCTTGGTCTGCCGCACCGGGAGCCCCACATGCAAGAGTGGCGCGAGCTGGTAGAAAAGATCAAACGTCCCCGCCCTGAATTGACCATCGGCATTGTCGGGAAATACGTCGAACTCCATGATGCCTACTTGTCCGTCGCGGAATCGCTGCGTCACGCGGGCTGGTATAACGATGTGGATATTAATATCAAGTGGATCAACTCCGAAGCCCTTGATGAAATGGGTGAAGCCGCTGTCGAGGTCCTTGAAGCTCTCGATGGCATCGTGGTACCTGGCGGTTTTGGCCATCGTGGTATCGAAGGAAAGATTAAGGCTGCGAACTTCGCTCGTCGTATGAAAAAACCATACCTGGGGCTCTGCCTTGGGATGCAGGTGGCCGTCGTCGAGTTTGCCCGCAATGTGCTGGGGCTCGAAGGCGCCAACAGCACCGAATTTGATCCGCAGACCCCCTATCCTGTCATCGATCTGATGAACACGCAACGCACTGTGGCCGATAAAGGCGGTACCATGCGCCTGGGCAACTGGGTCTGCTGCCTCACTCCCGGTACAAAAGCCTACCAGGCCTATGGCGAACCTATTGTCTTTGAGCGTCATCGCCATCGCTACGAGTTCAATAATGAATATCGCAAGCGCATGGAGACACATGGTGTGATAGTCAGTGGCCGTTCCGCCGATAATAGCCTGGTCGAGATCATAGAGTTGGCGGACCATCCCTGGTTTGTGGCCTCTCAGTTTCATCCAGAATTTAAGAGCCGTCCCAATCGTCCACATCCCCTGTTCCGCGATTTCATCGGAACGGCTGTTCGCCTGGCAAGAGAGCCTGATGCGAAAATAGAGCAGGAAGTGGGTGTTGGCACAGGTACGCGTAGCGTCTTCGGCTCAGCAGGGTTGGCGGACCACTCCAACTCTCATAGCGTAGCCCAGGCAGACGTTCGCATCGAGAAATAATCATGATATTCTTGAGTCAACTGCTTGGCGCCCCTGTGGAAGACCCCCAGGGTACGCGAGTAGCTAAAATTGTTGATGTTATTGTAGAACTGGCGCAGGTTAGCCAGCCCGGGCCTATCTTCCCTCGTGCCTTAATAGCTGAGGGCCAGGATGATCAGCGCTGGGCAATAACTCCTGACGCTGTAGAATGGCGCGATGGTATCCTGCGACTCCGCCGTCCAATCGAGCAATTTCCCCTCCACCCGGCCGAGAAATCGCCGCAAGAGATAAGCCTGGCAGAGGATGTACTCGATAAGCAAGTTATCGATATCGCGCGTAAAAAAGCGGTGCGTGTCAATGACGTCTGCTTCAGTGATAATTGGCAGCTGCTCGGCATTGATAATAGTACCCTCGGTCTCGTGCGCCGCCTTGCTCCTAACTGGCTATTAGGTGCAAAGAACAGGCCGACCTCTACAAATTTGATTCCCTGGGAGCAGATTGAACTCATCGGCGTGCAGCGCCAAACAGAGGCTGAAGCTCAAACACCGCAACCCGCGCCATCGCGGCCACAGAGCGGTCATCTCGCTGAAATGCATCCCGCCGACATCGCCGAAATAGTGCACCAATTGACGCCTGGTCAGGGTGCGCAGTTGATTGAGAGGCTGGACGACGAAACGGCCGCCGACGCCATGGAAGAGATCGATACGGAGCGGCAGCGCCAGATCCTTGAGAATATCCAGCCCGAGCGTGCCGCCGACATATTAGAAGCGATGGGGCCGGACGAGGCCGCCGATTTACTTTCCCAATTGTCAGAGGAACGCGCCAAGGAACTACTGAGACTGATGAAGCGGGAAGAGTCGGAAGATGTACAGGAACTCCTGGAATATGAAGCAGACACTGCTGGCGGCCTCATGACAACTGATTATGTTGCTCTGAACCAGACAAAAAATGTTGCCCAGGCACTGGAGTCGATACGTTTCAATATCCAGGAGCACGATATACGCGTCGTCTACGTCTACTGTGTCGCCGATGAAACTCAGGATGAGCGCTCGTTGTTGGGCATGGTCTCCATCTGGGATCTGCTCGTGGCGCCTCCCACACAGTCCTTACAGGAACTGATGGAGACCGACCTGGTTACAGTGCAGCCCGATACAGATGCTCGCACCGTCGCTCAGATCATGGCAAAGTATAATCTCCTGGCTGTGCCCGTGGTGAGCAAGGATAATAATATCCTCGAAGGAGTCGTTACAGTCGATGATGCTCTGGATGTTTTGTTACCCGCCGATAAGCGGCGCAAGCCCACGCGGATGTACTGATATCCATCATCCCTCTCTTTTTCAAGGAAGATCGCCGTCCTTTGGCTTCACCGGTTACATATAAAGATAGGGTAGGAGTTATGGAACAGAAAACGAGTGTACAACAACATGCTCCTTTCATTCTTTCATTGGATGTCGGCACCTCCTCAACTCGCGCTTTGCTGTTCGCCGCCAACGGAGACGCGGTACCGGGAATACAGGCTCAGGAAACCTATGAGCTTACCCTGTCGAACGATGGAGAGGTCTCGGTTGATGCCGATAAACTCGTTGCAGCCGTTGCCTCTACGATCGATAAAGCCTTGAAAGCCGCTGGCCCGTTGACCTTCTCGATCGGAGCTGTAGCAACCGACACCTTCTGGCATAGCCTCGTTGGTGTAGATACCGATGGCCGTCCCGTTACACACGTCATCACCTGGGAAGACACGCGCCCGCGCCAGGCTGCCGCTGAACTAAGCGCGCAATTGGATAGGAGGGCAGTTCATGAGCGCACGGGCGCTCGCCTCCATGCCAGCTACTGGCCGGCGAAACTGCGCTTTTTGGCAAAGACGCAGCCCGACGCTTTTTCACGCGCCGCACAATGGCTCTCCTTCGGTGAATACCTGCACCGGCAACTCCTGGGCCGTTCAGTCTGCGGCCTCTCGATGGCCTCGGGGACAGGCATGCTTGTGATCCGTGAGCGCAATTGGGATAGAGAGTTGATGGGCGTTCTTGGGATCCGACCTGAGCAGCTTCCCCAACTGGGCGATTTTCAAGATGGCATACGCGGTTTGAGACCAGAATATGCAGCACGCTGGCCGGCGCTCCGCGACATTCCCTGGTATCCCGCGCTGGGTGATGGAGCGGCCGCTAACGTCGGTTCGGGTTGCGCTATCATGGGGAACTGGGCGCTCACCATCGGCACCTCGAGTGCCATCCGGGCAGTTGTATCGCCCGACAAGGTCGTCCCACCAGCTGGCCTCTGGCTCTACCTCGTCGATAGCAGCCGCGCATTACTCGGCGGCGCGCTGAGCGAGGGGGGTAATGTCTTTGCCTGGATGGAGAAGACCTTACAACTTCCCTCCTTGAAATATGCGGAGCCGCAAGTCGCCGCTTTGCCTCCCGATAGCCACGGCTTAACTATTCTGCCCTTTATATCTGGCGAACGAAGTCTGGGTTGGCACGCGGAAGCTCGGGCTGTGGTGGCGGGCATCATGACTCATACCACCCAATTTGATATCCTGCGAGCATCTATGGAAGCCCTTGCCTATCAGCTTAGAGCTGTCTACCAGCAGCTCATTCAGGCGTTGGATATGCAAGAAACAGAGCCGAAATTGATCGCCAGCGGTGGGGCATTGCTTAGTTCTCCCGTATTGCAGCAGATCGTGGTGGATACCCTCGGCACTTCCCTTTATCCCTCGAACGAGCACGAGGCATCTGCTCGTGGAGTCGCTCTCCTCGCGCTCGAAGCAATGGGTATTTTACCCGATGTTGGCAAGGTTCTCCCGTCTCTTGCCGCACCGGTGCAGCCTGATGCCGGTCGAGGGGAGATCTATCAGCAGGCGGCGGCCCGTCAATGGGAGCTGTATAAAACATTGCTGGGTGATATTTCTGAATAACTCGTACTAAGTTGCAGTACCCATCTCGAATGCGTGGTATACGTTGGCAGTATCAATACCGATCTCTGCTCTCTGACTTACCAGCCCCTGTTTAGCAATCTCTGGAAAGCTGATACAAACATATCAGCCTTCTCTTCTCTAAAAACACCGAGGATGTAGCGATCGGGGCGAACAACAACGAACAGATCTCGGTAATCAGCCAGAAAACCTGTGTCATGTGATTGCACCACCATCAGGGATGCTTTACCTATCCTTAACGACTCATACGTTTCTTTATGCGGATGCTCTCTATCCAGAGAGTTGTATCCCTCTTTTCGAGGAATGCCAGGCTGTATACACACAAATTGTATTCCCAGTCGTTCCCAGAAATCGGTTTTCAGCGTGGCAAAGGCCTCTTTGGGATTGTGGTGGAAGCGCAGCAATGCAAAACCCGGTCCCAGTACTTCGTCAAGCAGGACACACCATTCCTGGGCTGTTGCCAATCTTGGTTGAGATAGCATCCGACCTGCTATCGTTCGATGTTTTCTCTCTTTATTGAAGAGTAAGAAGCCCGTTTTATACCTGGGCTGTGGCTTGATGCGGCCCTCAGACAAAATCTCTCGAATGGCCTGCACCTGGTTGAGCAGATGAAATACAATATCGCGACAGTAGGCGGCTGGCTTATTCGTCGACATAACAATGCTGCCCAGAAAAGAGGAGAAACGGATCATCTGTGCTACATGCCTGTGCCGTTCTTCGTGATAGGTATCGAGCAAGCGATCACTTGCCAGCCCATGTAATACCATCGCCAGTTTCCAGAACAGGTTATGTGCGTCACGCAGCCCGCTATTCAACCCTTGACCCCCAAAAGGGGGCATCATATGGGCTGCGTCCCCCAGTAAGAATACGCGTCCTTTTGAAAAGTTCTGTGCAATTGTCGAGTGGAAGGTATAGATTGTCCGCCGTATAATCTCGGAGTGAGGAGACCCACCCGCCTGCTTGATCAACGCGGCAATGCTATCTGTCCTTAAGAGGTCATTCTCTATCTCTCCCGGCAGCAGCATAAATTCCCAGCGCCTGCCCTTGTGAGGAGACGGAACGGTCACGGTCGGCCGACTCGGGTTACAGAAAAACATGGCGATTGGAGAAGATTCTTCGTCGTCTATAACATCGACCACCAGCCATTTTTGAGCAAAGGTCGTGCCTTTCATGGGAATGTTCAGCATGCGCCGGATGGTACTTCTGCCGCCATCACAGGCCAAGAGATAGTTGCACCAGACTTTTTGCAACATGCCAGAGGGTGTACGCAGAGTGACAATGACGCCGCTCTCGGTTTGTTCGAATGATTCAACTGTGTGCCGAAATAGTACATTGACACACGTGAAACGCTCAAGACCCTCGAGGAGAGTTGCCTCGAACTCGGGCTGGTTAAATGTGGAGATCAGCGAATACCCATTTCTCTTGCTTGATGGCTCCACCTTTGCCAGAAAACGCCCCGCCGAAACGTAATGGGCATTGATACCTGATAAAACGCTCTTGTTAACCGCGCTGCTTAAACCCATAGCCTGGCAGATGCGCAAACCTTCATCGTCAAGTGAGATAGCTTTGGGGTAGTCGCTCAAAGAGGCATTGGATTCAATGATCAATGTATCAATACCTGCCAAGCCTAGCAAATTACCCGCGCTAAGGCCGGTAGGACCGGCTCCTACGATAATGACAGAGACAACCTCACGAACCTGATGCTCCCGGTTGACACCAGCATGTGAGTTTGGGGATGTATTGCTGTTCATTGACAACGTATCCTCTGAGTGCAGGAACGAACTGTTTATATAGAGGATACGTTAATGGAGCGCGATGGGGCAATAATATGTGACGCTAGATTTTTTTTACTGCCAATGCGACATTCATCCCGCCGATGCCGCGAGCGCCGATAAGGACAGCAGAACCGGTTAATGGCCGTGCGTCATCTTGCACCATTGATAATCCATAGTGCGGGTCTAGCTCCTCACAATTGATCGTAGGCGGAATGACCTTCTCCTCCAGGGCGAGCAGGGCAGTAATCGTGTCGATTGGTCCAGCGGCGGCATAGCTATGACCCTGAGTGGTTCGTGGGACACTGACCAGGAGTTGTTCGATGTCCGCACCAAAGACTAGCTGTAATGCTTCCGCTTCTCCCTGGTCTGAAGGCGGTAGCGCTCTTCCATCAAGGCTGAAGTACGCGATATCCTTGAGGGATATTGTGCCCTCCTGTATCGCACGTCGGATGGCGCGAGCATATTGTTTCCCGTTGGAAGAAGGCACCGTTGGTCCATTTGCATCGTTGGTCTGGCCATAGCCAGCAATCTCTCCGTAGATGGTTGCCCCGCGTCTCAGTGCGTGATCGTAATCCTCTAGAACGCATATACCCGCACCTTCTGCCAGGATGAGGCCAGTGGCACGCTGGTCAAACGGACGATAGTCTCTTGGGTTATCTCCTGTTGCGCAGTAGCTATATTCACTGAGTTGACCGAGCAAATTGAGACTAAAGGGATGTAAGAATGCTTCACAGCCACCGCTAAGCAGGACATCCGCCGCGCCGCGCCGGATTGCGCTATAAGCCATACCCAATGCCTCCAGGCCACCAGCTGTATCGTTAACAGGTGTTTTGCAATATCCCTGCAGGCCATAGCGAATGGATGCCTGGCCCACGTTAGCTACTTGAAGCCAGGCTATAGCTGTATACGCGCTCATATAGCGCGGCCCGCGTACGTATAATGATTTGACCTGCTCCATCGCAAATTCAACGCCGCCAAAGGTATTCGCTATCACGCTACCTATACGTTGTGGATTCTCCTCTTCCAGGACAATGTTCGCATCGCTCAGTGCTTCCTGCATGGCAGCGAAGGCAAAGTGGGTCATGCGGTCAGTACGATTCGCCAGTTTGCGGTCGATATAGTCACTGACTGAAAAATCACTGACTTCACCGGCTACCTTGATCGATAAATCAGCTGTGGAGAAACGTCGAATAGGCTTAATGCCTGAGATGCCTTCCCTGGTCGCTTGCCAGAAAGCTTTTTTGCCAATGCCGTTTGCCGCCACCACACCTATTCCTGTAATAACCACTCGTCGCTCTGTTGTATGCTTCATAGTACTCCTCTACGTATGTGTATCAAGCCAATCAGGTTGTGTGAGGACGAGCGCATTATTCACGCCGCCAAAACCGCTTGAATGCGTCAACGCCACTTTGACCGTAGCCGGGCGTGCCACATTTGGTACGTAATCCAGGTCACATTGTGGGTCGGCTACTTCCTGGTTAATCGTTGGTGGAATGATCTGCCGCTCCAACGCCAGTGCCGTCACAATGGCTTCGATGGCGCTGGCTGCTCCCTGCGCATGTCCAATCATTGACTTTGTCGAGCTGATAGGAATGCGATAAGCATACTCACCAAAGACGGCCTTATATGCTACTGTCTCCGCGGCCTCGTTATAAGGCGTCGAACTCCCGTGCGAATTGATGTAATCCAGCTGATTCATGCTGATCTCTGCCTCATCCAGCGCTTGCCTCAGAATGTGCTGGAGCGGTGCTCCATCAGGAGGGAGAGCCGTCATATGGTACGCATTACTATTGGAGGTAAAGGCAATCAGTTCCGCGTATATATGTGCGCTGCGAGCCAGCGCCAGCTCTCGTTCTTCCAGCACAAGGACGCCAGCTCCCTCCGCCATCACAAAGCCGTCCCGGTTAAGGTCATATGGACGTGAAGCCCGCTCTGGATCATCGTTGCGCGTACTCAATGCGCCCAGAACACAGAAACAATCTAAACCTGCGTAGCTTATAGCGGAATCGGATCCTCCCGTCAGCATGCGATCTGCTCTACCCTCCTGGATTGCCCAGTAAGCCTGTCCGATGGCATCCGCTCCTGCAGAGCATCCTGTTGAAAGAACCAGGCACGGCCCATGTAGTTGATGATGAGTGGCAATGGCCGCTGCGGGCGCGTGAGTCATCAGCAGTGTTAGTGGAATAAATTCGTCGGTAGTGTTTCGTGGAGCATGTTTCCCGCGATTGGTCATCTTCGCCCACAGCCACTCTGCTTCTTCGCTAGAGGCCATCGCTGAGCCCATGTATACTCCTATCTCATCGCGCTCTTCATCGCTCAAGGTATCAAGTAGACCGGCATCTTGTAGTGCAAGATTGGCCGTTGCTAGTGCCAGCTGCGTATTGCGGTCGGTCAGATGGCACTCAATTGGCGTCAGCCCTAACGCCTCCGGATCGAAGTTTGTAATTTCTCCCGCTATTTGCGCCGGCAGCGCACTGGCATCGAAACGGGTGATGCGCTTGATACCGGAACGGCCAGCAACACAGGCATTCCAAAAATCTTCCTTTCCGATGCCATTACAGGCCAGTACACCCAACCCAGTGATAACGACACGACGTAGCATGTTACCCTCCTTTGGTAAGAACCGACTTTATCCGATCACATCGTTCCTCCCCCTAATTATTTACTCAATATGATGAGTTTGTCTGTGATTTGATTGGCTTCCCCTGTGTGCATTGCCTCACTCTTTGCTTATTTTTGTACAAAAAGCTCCCCCTTTGAAATTGATGCTGGAAATATTAACGATGGGGCAGTGGGAGCTTCCGTCCGCACCGGAATTTGGGCGTAGTCCTCAGGATGTTGCCAAATCCCTATGTTCGAATATCCTTTCGCTTCAAACCGATGCATACAGCGATGGCAAGCACTACGATGAGTATTCCAAGGGCCCCCCATGCAACCAGCATGCGTTGCACTGAGTCCGTATGACTGTAAATTGAGAAGAGCTGTCCCTGGAACGTATTGTTATCTCCCCAGAGTTTGTCGCCACCAAGTTTGTCGCTGTGCAGGCCAATTGAAGTGCCAAGCGCGGTCATTGCCCAGCGCGTTGGGAATATCATGGCAGCTGCCTGCAAGAAGTAATCTTTGAGTGGTATCTCAACACCGGCAAAGACTACCTGTGGAATAAGCAGGAACGGCAGCAGGCTGTTGGCGCTATCCTCATTGGCAGCGAACGCCGATGCCGTCAAGCCAACCATCAAACCTGCCAGGGCTGTGAGCACCAGCGTGATATAGGTCTCCAACACAATCGGCAGGATGATACCCTGGTGCAGTGGCTCGAAGAGGTTAACGATGATCAGCAGCGCCGCGCTTTGAACCAAGGCTAACATTCCCAGTACAAGGAACTTCGAAGCGACGTAAGGAATGATTCCCAGGTTTACCGTACGTTCGCGGCGGTAGATGGACGCTTCCTTGACGATCTCTCGTGTGCCATTGATACAGCCGAAGAGCACGGCCACAAAGGCAATGATGAAGAGCGCGCGTTGTGCATTGATGCTATCGCCTATGACAATGAAGTCTTGTAGTGCTGCATTTTGTTTGGTTTGAAGATCCTTCCCACTAAAAGTGTTGACGTACTGTTTCCCCGTGGAGTCATTCTTGAGATAAGTGATTATCCTGTTACAATCAACCACGTCGTTTTTCCCCGTGTTCAGACCGATGATGCCTCCGGACTGGGGTGGTAAGGCGATCTTGGTTGTGCTGATACGCGGCGCGCATTGCACGACTTTGTTAGCGTCAAAAATGCCAGCTCCCACCTCGAATCTAATCAGAAGCATCAACAGGAGCGCGATCAATGGTGCCTGTAAGAGCAAAATGATCAGGTTGCTTGTATCGTTTCTGAGTAATTCAAGGTTACGTTGATTAAGCAGGAAGAACTGCTGAAGGGGGTTACCGCGCTTAGGTCGTTTCACCTCTTTAGTTTGGGGTACGCCGTTGACTTGACCCGTCTCAGCGGATCCGCTCCTGAGCGGTGCAACGACGTATTGTTTGTACTGGTTGGAGACTTTAAAGCGCGCAGCTGCTTCCTCCGGTATATTTGGATTCTCGTCTGTCGGTTCCAGGCTGCTGTAAATTTCGGCGAAGTCGGTTTTGCCGAAATACGCTTTTGCCTCTTCAGGTGGCCCGAAAAAGGCCAGGCGTCCTCCCTGACAGAGAAAACAGACGTAGTCACAGGTATTGATATTGTTAGTCGCATGTGTCACCAGCACGATGGTATGTCCCTTGTCAGCAAGCCTGCGCAGCAGGAACATCATTTTGCGGTCCAGACCTGGATCCAGGCCCGATGTTGGCTCATCCAGGAAGAAAAGACTGGGATTGGCCAGCAACTCAAGGGCAATTGAAACGCGTTTACGCTGTCCACCTGAGAGTTTCTTGACCAGGAGTTTGCGCCTACCGCTCATCTCGACGTCTTCCAGTACTTCATTGATACGCTGCTTGATTTGCGCCGAGGTGAAGTCACTGGGCAGGCGAAGCTTGGCGGCGTAGTAGAGTGCTCGTTCAACGGTCAAGTCGCGGTGCACGATATCATCCTGTGGCACATAGCCCAGTTGGGAGCTGAAGGAGGCCAGGTTGTGGTAATAATCCTTCCCATTATAGAGTACTTTGCCGGCTTGCGCGGGTCGCAAGCCGTTTAGCGCATCCATCAGCGTCGATTTACCGGCGCCAGATCCGCCTACCAGTGCAACGAATTTGCGGGGAGGAATGGTAAAAGAGAGATCGTTCAGCAAGACGTAGTTGTTGTTCCCCGTCTTTTTAAGATTGAGGGCGTCAATACGAATAAAGTTGCTTTCGTCATACTGTGTTAGCTGATTGGCTTCAAAGACGAGCTTGTAGGGCCCTATACGAATTTCATCGCCCAGCTTGAGGAGGTGGCTGGTGGTCAGTTCGGAATTCACATAGACATGGTTGGTGCTATTCATGTCGAGTATGCGATACGTGCCCCCTTCACGCACAAGACGCGCGTGATGCGCGGAAACCTGCGGGTGATTGAGCACCACGGTGTTCCCCGCTGCACGCCCGATGGTGAGTTCGGGAGCACCTAGCTTTATTGGCTGTACCGGAGCGAGCATCTCCTGTTGTGTGCCTGTGCCATCATTGTAAGCAAGCGTGATCAGCGTGCCGTTTTCATCGCCGATACGGAAAATATCACCTCGAACGAGCGCATGGCGGAATGGCTCATCTCCCCGTATTTTTCTACCCTGGTACAAAAGCCCATTGAGCGTCCGTGGTTTATCCGGGTGGGGATGGATAAGCACGAATTGATTGCCTTCCCGTGATATCTGAATATGGTGGTTAGATACGATACCTCCATCCCTGATGACAATATCATTGCTGGTATCGCGCCCAATGGTGATGACATTTTTCGTTAGTGGATAGCTTTGCTTACTGCCAAAGATGTTGCTACTCACTTCAATCGAAGGTACGCCGGTCGTTCCAGGCTCGGCGATCTGGGTTTCATCAGGCCGTCCAGCCAGGCCGGCTGTGTGATAGGCAGGATATTGTTGCGATGGAGCGGGCTGGTACTGTTGTGCAGGCGGAGCCACAGGATATTGTTGCTGTGGTGGCGTGACAGCATACTGCTGCGCTGACTGAGCCATAGGGTACTGTGGCGGCGGAATCGGTGTCGGTTGAGCCGCATAGTGCTGTGCTGGCGGATTCATAGGGTACTTTGGTGGTGTGGCAGGATATTGCTGCTGGGGCTGAACGACATGCTGTGGTGAGGAAGCCTGCTGCTGATATAATGGCACTATGGGTGGCGTTGGAGTAGCAGCCTGGGCTTGTGCGCGTACCTGGAACAGGAAGGTGGTATCTTCCCCTAGCCCAATAGTGTTTCCGTCGGCAATAGTTGCCTGCTGCACTGGTACACGATTCACGGTCATCATATTCTGGGGAGAAAGCTTCTCGATACTCCAGGAGCCATTTTGCCAGATAATGCGGGCATGCGACCTGGATACTCTCTGATCGCCTTTTACCACGATGTCATTGGTGGACTCCCGACCAATAGTCGTGATTGGTTTCGTTATCTGGTATGTTTTACCTGCGAGCGAACCTGTGAGAAATTTGATAGCTCCTGATTCTGGTGGTTGAAAAGCTGCGTTCACACTCTACCTCCTGCCGGCCAGCCCTTTTGTAGTACAACCCGGGTTGTAAAAGCTGGCCTCTCGCATACAATTATATTATAGAGCTTAACAACTAGCAATATGTCTCAGTTTAAGATGGCAACCGGTTCTCCATCCTTTGGGAGAAAGGGAGATTGAATGAGTAAAGGATGGAGAGCCGTATTGGACAGGTTATACCGTCATGACCCGCTCATTTTGTGCGAGGGCCAGCCCGAGATGCGGCCGCGTCGTGACATACATTCCCTCAATGGCTGTTTCCGCGGACATTGATGAGCGCAAGAATACCTTGTGATAGACCTGGTACATAGCCTTGGCTCGCTCGGCCTCCTCCGGCGGTAGTTGCCCCGCCAGTCCTTCTATCGGCAATTCCCTGGGTAAATCCACAACATCGTTCTGATCTTCTATGCCCGACACGACGAACAAAAATGCTTCATTCAGCGCTTCGGCGTCGCTGTAGTCGTTGTGTGTTAGTTGCTGCGCCTGCCAGAAGTAGTTTGCCTTACCTCTGTACTGCATGTACAGGCCAGAAACAATCACCATCAGGCGGAGATAGGCGTGACGATAACTATGCTCATAGAAATGGAGCGCCTGTGCTTCTGTAACTTCTCCACGATACATACTGGCGATACTCGCTGCCGCCAACAGTGAACCGTGTGTGGCCAGGTGTACACCCGTTGAAAGAAGTGGATCGATAAAACAAGCGGCATCCCCAACCATGAAGTAGCCTGGTCCCGATATTTTATCGGACATGTACGAGTAATCTTGCTCAACCTTCATCTGCCCCGGTACGAATGTAGCATTCTTGAGGAGATCGAGGATGAGCGGGCACTCGTCCATCGCCTCATGGTAAATCTGCTCGAGGGATTTACCCTGCTGCCTTTTCTCTTTGAAAGTTGTCTTATGTAGTACCAGGCCGACGCTCATAGTGTCATTATGCAGAGGGATACCCCAGAACCAACCGTCAGGCACAGATCCAACCGCGATTGCCCCATCAGGGGCAAAGGACATTCTGCCGGCACCCTGCCAGTATCCCCAGATGGCGACGTTTTGAAATGCGTCGTGATAGTGTCGATTCTTGAGATAGCGCATCCCCATGATACCCGCGCGCCCCGATGCATCCACAAGTGTGTCAAAGGAGATTTCACCGGTATTTGTATCACCAGGTCCCTGTGCCCAAATAGCGCTACATGGCCTTTCTCCATCGAAGGTCAAGCCGCGAATCTCCGTACCCTCGTAGACTTTTACTCCCTGGCTCTTCGCGTGTTCTAGCAGCAGTTGATCAAACTCCGCGCGCACTACCTGGAAACTGTATGGGTGGCGCAGCTTCGTAAAATCTAATTCCCATGATTCATTGCCCCATGCGAAGTAGCCTCCATCTTTGCGTTGAAAGCCGTATGCCTCGACCTTCTCCCTCGCACCAATAAGGTCGAGTATTTCCAGGCAGGATGGGAGGAGTGACTCACCAATATGATAACGCGGGAAGACTTCTTTCTCGATGAGTGTAACATCGAAACCTTCGCGGGCTAGCAGCGTGGCAGTGGTAGAACCAGCAGGTCCACCGCCGACTACAAGAACTTGGGTGGTTGAATTCATGTTTTCTCCTTTCAATCCGGGTGGGCTTTATAACCCCTTTCGTCCCTGATTTAACTAAAGAATACCATATTTATGGTTCTGTTTCCGTTCATTCAGTCACAATAAAGGGGTGATTTTGTTCACATGTGTGCAGATTCTTAAACGAGAAACTGCTCGATCAGCGGAGTAACAACTTCAGCTCGTGAATACAGGAAGAAACGTTCTCCACCCTGGACAAGATGGTAACCGGCACAATTGGGCAACTGCTTGGACAGCCAGTGCGTTTCTGGTTCGGGCGAGAGGGCATCATCATAACGATTGATCAATAGTATAGGCATTGTCAGCGCATCCAGGCGTTGCCTCATATCGAAGTAATGGATGACAGGGAGCACAGAGAATTTGTAGACAAAGGGCCAGAGCTGTATTTTACAGAACTGTTCCTCGACGAGGTGACGTGGGAGGCTGCGCACAGTTTTCGTCGCCATGTCTCGTGATGCCATGATATAGTTCACGACTGTACGCCGCAGGAACCAGGCGGGTACAAACTGCTCAACGGGCAAGCGCACAAATAGTTCGTGGAGCAGCCAGATAAGAGGATGAGGCGCGATCTCATAATCTGCCCCCTGAGCAATGATCACCAGCGAACGGCAGCGTTGCGGATAGCGCACCGCAAATTCAAAGAGTACCATGGCTGCATCGCCATGCGCCACGAAATCAACTACCCCTAACCCTAGATAATCCAGCACCTGTCGTAGCTCCTCAGCTCGCTCTGTCAGACCAACGGGGTGCGAACGAGTCTCGTGACGCCGGTACGTGATCACGCGTCGTGATTGGCTAAATGCTCGTACCTGGCGCGCGTAGACAAATTCAAGGTGCTCGAGGATGGGCACAAAGACCAGCGGAACACCATTGCCGATGTCTATCAAAGGCACATCCGTTGCGCCAATGGCTTTCCTTTGCCAGAGCGCTTCTATGTACTTCACATCGGCATGGAACGTATCTTCGTCAATGTATTGTCCGGTAGTAGTAGTCATGGTGCTCACTTTTCCCTCCCAAGTCATTCGTTCCCGAATATTGAGATTCGGTTAAATCTTATGGTACAGTATATAATATGGGCATCCCTTTTGTAGGGCGTTTATGAACACTGATAGCCATTTTAGATATAGATACGAGGAACAAGCATGCAAATACATGAAGGTGAAAGTCAGCTAAGCTTACAGTGTGCGTTGGTCAATCGATGGATTGAGGTCTTCAATGCTCACGATGTCTCTGCCATCGTCTCGTTGTACGCTGACAACGCTGAACTCTATGATTCAGGGATGAAACATCCTCGCCGGGGACGGACTGAAATAGAACAATGGTTTACCACGCGTTTTCAGACCATGCCCTCGATTACATACACACCGGCAAGTCAACTCTTCACAGAGACTCAAGCTGCTGTTACCTGGACTGCCCGCGGTCGCAGTCCACGATTGCTGGGCCAAGCATGGCTATCACGTCCATTTCAGGTCGCTGGCGTCAGCATCTTTACCTTGCAGGATGGCCGTATCCAGCAGCAACGCGGCTACTATGATCACCTCTCCACCCTCGAACAGATTTTGCCTCCTCTCAAATGGATTCTCCCCCGGCGTCTGTGATACCGTTTCCTTTTTCTCCAACGAGCTTTGGTTCTCCGTCACACGTTCAGCTACACAGTCGTAACAGCAAGGGGGTCGTATACGACGAGCGAAGGGTGACGGATTTCTTCCAGCCATTGATGTAGAGCTTGCCTGAGTCCGTCAGGCGATGGAGGTCTGTGTGCGGCGGAAACAGCGGAACCGCGCCGTACGCGATATACGGGTACGGCTTGACTGAG
>WNFX01002626.1_pt1 | contig 20372 bp, 15 predicted proteins | sample 5400111 | NCBI WGS metagenome assembly WNFX01 (sample SAMN13153363, study PRJNA577476) | soil metagenome | isolation source: 40 cm soil or saprolite under grassland replicate 1 | place: USA:California | collected 2016-06-15 | reverse complement strand
CAGGGCCGCTCAATGGTGCTTCGAGCCCGCGGACCAGATTTCCCACTCGCCCCTGGCTCCTGCGGACGACCGCGACCGCAACCACCGCATCTCATCGTAGGAGCCACCGATGCAAGACGTGCAAGACGAGCCGCTGTTCGTGCAGCGGGTCGCCGGCCTGGACATCGCCAAGGCCGAGGTCGAGGCCACCATCCGGGTGCCCAGCGACACCACGCCGGGCCGCCGCCAGCAGGAGACCCGGACCTTCGCCACCACCCGCCGCGAGCTGGAATCGCTGGCCGACTGGCTGCGCAGCTGGGGCGTGACCACGGCGGGCACGGAGGCCACCGGACGACTGCTGGAAACCGGTGTTCTTCCTGCTCGAATCCCGCGGGTTCGACTGCCAGCTGTACAACGCCGCGCAGGTCAAGGCGCTGCCGGGCAGGCCCAAGACGGACCTGTTAACCGAACTACCGGCGGGGCTTGGGCGGGTTAGCGGACGGGCGGGGATCTGGCTGGCTAGCGTCTGCCGCCATGATCATTGGAGGAGAAGCGCCGCGGGACTTGTCTCGTCTTGTTGTGCCGCAGTCCGGTTCGCTTGAGGCGACCGGGGATCTGTTCGAGCAGTATCGGCTGGTCGACGCCGATGGTGTTGTGGTTGGCCCGGCCGTGGCGTACTTCCGGGAGCTGGCTGCTGCCGGGCGGGCGGCTGCGACGCAGCGGTCGTACGGGATGGCCTTGCTGCGCTGGTGGCGGTTCACCTGGGCAGTTGAGTGCCCCTGGGGTGAGGCGACCCGGGCGGAGGCACGCGATTTCCTGTGCTGGGTCCGGCTGGCTGACAAGCCCGGGCGGCCGCATTGGCGGTATCCCGGTGGCGGGGCACCGGGGACGACGACAGTGGCGCCCGGCACGGCGAACCCGCTGACCGGCAAGCGGTCACCGGGCCTCGGGTATGCCACGGCGACCGTGGTGCACTGTGAGAGCGTGCTGCGTGCCTTCTACGACTTTCACCTGGAGGCCGGCACCGGGCCGATGGTCAACCCGTTCCCGCTGGCGCGGGGCCGCCGGGGCCGGGCGAACGCGCATCACAACCCGATGCAGCCGTTCGCCGCGGAGCGGGCCGGCCGGTACCGGCCCAAGATGGCACGGCGGATCCCGCGGCAGATCCCGGATGAGAGGTTCGATGAGCTGTTCGCCCGGCTGGGCTCGCACCGGGACCGGGCGCTGGTCGCCTTCTGGGTATCGACCGGAGCGCGGGCCAGCGAGCTGCTGGGCGCCGCGGCCGGCGACGCCGACCCGGGCGAACGCGGCCCTGGGTGCCAACTGGACGCTGCATGATCTTCGTCACTCGGCTGCCTGCCGGATGGCCCGTGACCCGGCCGTGGCGCTGGCCGACTTGCAATGGGTGATGGGCCATGCGCACCTGTCCACCACCCAGCAGTACCTGAACCCGCTGCCCGGCGACGTGATCGAGGCGGTGCTGGCATTCCACGCCCGGCAGCATGAACACCGCCCGGGATCGGCGCCTGCAGCGGGGTATCGCGCCGAGAGTCTTGCGGCGCTGTTCGGCCAGGACGCGCAGTGACCTCCGCTGGCCTGCCGCCGGCGACAGGCATCGTGGCCGCCCCGCCAGTCGCTGGCATCGCGCAGCCGGCGGGCGGCGCCAGCGCGGAACTGCTGGCCCGGTTCCCGCCGCGGCTGACTGCCTCGGCGTGGACGGCGACCCTGGCCACCCGGCAGAAGGTACTGGCGCGGCTGCTGGCGCCGCCGTTCCCGCTGGACAATCCGCTCGGCCAGCAAGGCCGCCGGCTGGGCCTGGTCAGCGTGGTCAGCTGGCTGGAAGCTCAGCCGGGCGGCAGCTGGCAGGTTCGCCCGGCTGTCCGCGCTCAGCAAGATCGCTGTCATCATGGCGGCCGAGGGCGGCACCCCGGCCGGCATCACCGTCGGCGACTGCATCGAGCTGCTGGAGGTCATCGCCGCGGTTCGCGCCGGCGAAGACCGGCATCCTCACAGCCCGCTGTTCTACCAGCTCTTGCGTTCCCGAGGCGCCTTCGGCCGGGACGCGCCGGCGGCGATGCGGGTGCTCGCCAGCCGCGGGAAGACGGCGCTAGATCCGGCGGCACCAGAGATCTTTGACACCGGACCTGGATCCCGCCGCCGCGTCCTCGCCGCAACCGCCCAGGCCGCCTGACCGGGGTTCTCCGCCTGCACAGCAAGCAAGGACCGGCGCCGCAGAAAATCAGGCGGCAGGAAGTGTATCCGGCGGTGCCATGGTTCAGACGGTCTTCCCGGGCAACCTCACGGACAGGCGGAGTCAGATGAGCAACAACGGCAAGGGCCCGATCTGGACGGGCGGATTCGAGCAGATCACGGTCACCGGAGACGACCAGCTTCCTTACGTGATCCAGTTCCTGCCCGACGCCGACAACGACGCGATGCAGCGCGAAGGAAAGTCGCCGGTCTTCTACTGGCTGCCCCAGACAATACGGCTGGCGCGACGGCCCAACGGCGACTACAAGTTCTTCCTGCTGCACTTCGTCGGCGTGCAGGACGGCAACACCTCGGTGGGCGTCCCGCCAGGGCAGAGCCGCGACATCGCGGGCGGAGCGCTGTCATTTGCCGTGACGGCAGCCCCGCCTGAGAAGGTCCTGGCGGCAGCGCATCAGCAATTGCTGGACAAGTTCAAAGACAACGACAACCCGTTCTGGTCGTGGCACTCGAACGTCCCCAAGCCCACGGCGGCATTTCTCCGGCCGGTGCCGATCAGGTCCTGCGCGACGCACGTCAGCAACCTGAGCCTGGCCGACGACACGAGCATGGTGGTCGCGACCGGCCTCAACCCCTGGTTCTGGAAGATGCAGGGCGTCGGACCCGGTGCGATCAGCCCCACCTCAGAGAACGCGTACACCGCGATGATCGGAAGCCTGCCGGCCGCCGAGATCGCGGCGAGCCTCAAGGCCGGCTCCAGCCTGATCACGGTCAGTCAGGAGCTGCAGATCGCCGCGTACGCGCCGCTGTCCAGCCTGCGGATCACCGGCAACTGGGACCGGGTCTTCGAGCACCTGAGCGCCGATGTCAGGGCTAGGGCCTGGTTCGCCGAGGCCGACGTCAAGGCGGAGTTCAACAACCTGGTGGCCAAGGGCGCGGTCAAGGTGGACATCGTCGCCGACCCGACCCTGCCGGGCGGCGCCGATACCCAGCAGATGATGACCCAGCTGAGCACGACGGTCGTGTCGCAGTTCATGGACCTGGCCAAGCAGGTCATCTTCGCGCCGATGCCCGTGGTCCCGGCGGCGCAGGCCACCGATGGCGGCTGCGGCGCCTGGGGATTCGGCGGCGGCCTCGCGATCAACTACCGGCGCGACTCGACCAACCTGCAGATCGACTACCAGATGGATGTCGAGCAGATGTTCCTGCAGCCGACGGTCATCGGCGGCACCCTGGATGGCCTTTTCGACGACACCAAGGACAACCCGGCGGAGCAGGCCAAGTACTTCAGGGACCTGTACCTCGACGACTGGGAGCGCAAGCTCACCCGTACCTGTCACCCGATCGTGAACTGGCCGGACAAGACCCGCGGCTGGGTCGGCGACCCGGTGGCGTTCGTCTCGATCGAGGTCGGCTACCCGACGGTCGAAGGCGACATCGCCTGGGCCGGGCACGACTTCACGCCGCCGCCGCAGACTGACGCGGCACCGGCCGATGTGACGGTGCCCGCCTCGCCAGGCACGCCAGGCCCGCCGGTGCAGACGACCCCGCAGGCACCAGCGGCTGAGGGCATGCTCGTCTACGGCAGCGGCACCACGGCCGAGCTGTTCATCGCCCGCAGCACCATGAAGCAGACGGCCGAGGTGGCCAACCCGCCGGCCGGCTGGCACGCAGACAAGTCGTTCGTCAAGCGCACCATCCACTTCGCCGAGCCGCCGGCCGAGAACGCCGATCCGTTCCTGCGGATCTTCGTCGAGGAAAACGAGGTCCAGCTCGATCCCGAGCCAAACGGCACCATGACCTCGGAACTCGGCCTGGAGGTGCGCGTCGACCACGTCGGCACGCTCAGCGTCGGGCCGATCCACCTGGGTCGCAGGCTCACCGCCGACACCGACATCGTCGAGGTGACGTTCCGGGCGGCCGGCAAGCGGTTGGACGGCTCGATCCGGCCGCCGACGAAGTTCGAGTTCCGCAACGCCGACCAGGACACCGACCGGTACTGGGCGATCTACACCGGCCAGCCCGATTTCCTGCCCGACTACGAGTATCAGGTCCGGGTCATCCGCGAAGGCACGCTCAACGCCGACGGGGACGAGTGGCTCGGCGCCACGGTGAAAGCCAGCGGAAATGGCCCGCTCACCGTGCGGGTCCCGCGCAAGAACGATGCGACCAACGTCCCGATCACCAGCTGACCGCCGGCCATCGCGGCCACCTTGAGCAACGGAGCCACCATGACCCATTCCACCGGGCCGGTCGAGGCGGGCCGGCCGGCTCTCAGCGCCCCGGCCCGCCGTGGTCCGGCTCGATTCGCCAACGCGGCGGACCTCGGGCCAAAGGTGCTGGACCCATCGGGCCCGCTCATCCCGGACGACGTCACCGGCATCGACATCTTCACGGACAGCGATGACCCGGCTCAGCGCTGGTATGTGCCGATGGTGAGCGTCGTCGGGTCGGCACCGGACGATGACCCGGCCACCGCGCCGTTCCGCTACACCTTTGTCACGCATCCCGATCAGACGATCAGCGCGACCGTCGTCGTGACCATCGAGACCTCGCCGCCGCCTGGTGCCCAGGCGACCTGGCTGCCGATTCCGCTGACCGGCCTGACGGCCGCACTGAGCGTTCCCTACCGCTCCGAGTCCGACGGCAGCACGATGCACGTGACCCCGTGCATCCAGGGAACGGTCCAGGACGCCGCGGGCAGCCGGTTCACGATCCAGTTCCAGCTCCCAGGCGACTTCGTGGCCCGGGCTGCATACGGCAACCTCAGCGTGCCCGGGTTCCAGGACGAGCCGGCCCGCATCCAGCTGGCGTTCACCGTCGACGGGTACACCCAGATGTTCTTCGGCATCGTCGATGACGTGTCTGCGCTCGGCATCGTCAAGATCGAGCCGCTCGACCTGCCGGACCTGCCCGTGGACCCGCGCCCGCCGGAGCCCGTACCCGATCCCATCCAGCCGGTGGACGGCGGCGACACCGCCGCGACGGTGGTTACGAAGTCTCCGGTGACCGAGGTAACCATCACGGTCGACCCGTCGGCCGTCCTTACGCAACCGGCCGGAACGGACGAGCCGGTCGCGCTCGCAGCGGAGATCGGAACCCTGGACGACGGAACCCTGGACGACGGAACCCTGGACGACGGAACCCTGGACGACGGAACCCTGGACGACGGATCGCCGGGCGACGGATCGCCGGACGACGGACCGCCGGACCCGACGCTGGCGACCGACCCGCCGGAGTCGGCGTTTCTTGTGCCGCGGCAGATACCCCGTACCGCCACCGTGGACCTGTCTTTCCCCTGCGCCCGGCTCGGCGGCCTGTACCGCAGGATCAACCCCGACGGCACCAGCGAGCAGGTCGGCTGCCAGCAAGCGTTGGCACTCGGCCAGGGCCCGGCGACCGCGTACGAACCCGTGCCAGAGGTCGATGCCCAGTTCGACGGGCGGCTCACGGTCTTTCGGGCCCTGCAGCAGCCAGGCGTGTTCATGGTGGTCCCCACCATTTACCTGATCGGCCGGGTTGCTGGGTCGGCCGGCGGTTACCAGCCCGGCGCACTGTGGGTGCAGTCGTTCGACGCCAGTACCGAGGCCAAGATGCCCGTCACCTTCCACGCAGAACTCAGCCCGGCCCTGACCGGCGCCGACTGGCTGCGGCTGCGTGCCGCGCTCGACGCGATCTCGCCGAACCACATCAGCCGACCGCTGCTGGCCACCGACCCAGGCCTAGGGCTGGTACTCGAGTCGGCCACGGTATCCTGGGGGCCCGCAGGCATCACCACCACGGTAGTGCCGGACGGCACGGGCGGGCTGCGGGTCACCGCCGCGATGGCCTACCCGGACGCGGCGATCGTCCTGGCAACGATGACCAGCATCGATGGCCTGGACGGCATCGTCGGCAGCGCCCGATTCAGCACCGGCGACTCCACCACGCTGGTGGCGACGGCGCTGCGACTCACCCCGCACGAGCTGGCCGGGCCTGCGCCGCAGGGCCCGGTGGCCGCGGTGCACGACGGCTCCACGGCGACTGTGACCAACCGGGACGACGCCGCCGCCAAGCTGCGATCCGTGCTTGCACGGGACGCTCTCGGCACGGTGCACGTCTTGCCACGCAGCGACGTCCTGCCAGCCGGGGCCACGATCAGCGTGGATCTCGGTATCGCCGGCGCGGTGGCCGTCGCCGCCGAGTACGACCTGGAGCCTGACGCCGCAGTCTTCGCCCAGCGCAACGTCTACATCGAAGACATGCATGCCCTCGTCGTGGTGCTCAATGACGTGTGGCCAGGTTCCGCTGGATCGATCCAGAGCATCGACCTGAAGGCGACCGGCGCCGGAGCGGCCACCGAGGTGCCCGTGACAGCGGCCGTCCCCAGGGTGGAGCTGACCGTCGTCCGGCCGCTGAATACGGCCGACGTCGCGCAGGCGCGCAAGCTGACGCTCGTCGCGACCGCGCACCACACCGACGGATCGGTCACCACCGGCGGCGGCTACCTGGTGGACGTCGGCCAGACCGTGCTCGTCGAGCTGTCCCGGGTACTCGCCGCGCCCCCCGCGAGCTAACCGGCGCCAACGCATCAATCCGGCAAGCGGCGAATGAAAGGACGGCAAGGCCCGGATGGAAGCCGCCGGCCGTCGGGTGAAATTGATATGGCCAGAATCTCACTCTAGGACTTAATATCGGCCGATCACCGCGACAGCTGCAGGCGGTGGCGGGCAACCGAGATCGAGGTGAGATTCGTGCGGCGCCGTTTCACGGCACGCAGGGTCGGCCTGCGCCGCGTGCATGCCCGCCGGTCAGGCTGGCCGGGGTTACTGCCGCGGTGCGCTGGCCTTCGGGCCCCGCGCCGTAGTCGCGCGAGCGCGTGATGTCCGGCATCGTCGGCCGGGATGCCGAGCTCGGGGCCGCTGAGGAGTTCCTCGGCAGGCTGCGCGCAGGGCCGGCCGGGCTAGTTCTCTATGGGCCGCCAGGGATCGGCAAGACCACGGTGTGGGCCGAGGCGGTGGAGCGGGCGGGTCGTGAGCTCTGGGTGCTGTCCGCCCGGCCGGCCGAGGCGGAGGCGGCGCTGGCGTTCGGAGCGCTGGCCGACCTGCTCGAACCGGTGCCCCGCGGCGTGTTCGAGCAGCTCCCAGGGCCGCAGCGGCACGCGCTGGCTGTCGCGTTGCTGCGGGAGGAGCCGGGTCCACGGCCTGTCGACCAGCGGTCGGTCGCCGCGGCCACGCTGTCGGTCCTACGCGCTTTAGCTGCGACTCGCCCGGTGCTTCTCGCGGTCGATGACCTGCAGTGGCTTGACCTCGCCTCGGCGCACGTGCTCGGGTTCGTGCTGCGCCGCCTCGGCGCGCTGCCGGTTGGCACGCTCGCCTGCCTGCGTGCCAGCGAGGGCCGCGCCGTCCCGTTCGACCCCGGCCGCGCGCTTGCCAGCGGCCGCTGCGCCCGGGTCACGCTCGGGCCGCTGAGCCTCGCGGCGCTGCACGGGGTGCTGAAGCAGCAGCTCGGCCGGTCCTTGCCGCGCCGCCCGCTGGCGCGGATCATGGACGCCACTGGCGGGAACCCGTTCTATGCGATCGAGCTCGCCCGGTCGCTGCCCGAGCATGCGCCGGACGCGGCGGCGTGGGAACTGCCGGCCAGCCTGCGGGGGCTGGTCCAGGACAGGATCACCGGGCTGCCTGGCCGGGTCCGCGGCGTGCTACTCGCCGCGGCGTCCGCCGGCACGCCGACGGTCGAGCTGGTGACGGCGGCGGCACCAGGCCGGGTGACCGACGCGCTGCGCGCACTCGACCGGGCCGAGGCGTCTGGCCTGCTCAGCGTGGACGGCCCGCGGATCCGGTTCGCCCACCCGCTCTTCGCCGCCGGGGTGTACTGGTCAGCGCCGCCGCCGGAACGCCGGCGGGCGCACCGCCGGCTCGCCCAGCTCGTGGATGATGCCGAGGAACGGGCACGGCATCTGGCGCTCGGATCACCGGTGCCCGATGAGCGGCTCGCCGCGACCGTAGCCGCGGCGGCAGAGCGCGCGCGGCAGCGAGGCGCGCCAGAGATCGCGGCTGACCTGGCCGAGCATGCCCGCGCCCTGACCCCTGCGCACCGGGCCGCTGAGCGTCTGCGGCGCAGCATCCAGGTGGCGGAGTACCAGATCCACGCCGGCCAGGTACGGCAGTCACGCGAGATGCTGCAAGAGGTGCTGCGGCACGCGCCGCCAGGGCGGGACCGCGCGGATGCGCTGCGGCTGCTCGGCGAGATCTGCTACCACGAGGACAGCTTCCCCGAGGCGATCAGCCTGTTCGAGCAGGCGCTCGAGCAGGCCGGCGACGATCTTGCCGTACGGTGCGCGATCCAGACCAGCCTGGCCTACGGATGGATGGTGACCGGCGATTTCGCCGCCGCGCCACGGCACGCCCGCCTGGCACTCGACCTCGCCGGGCAGACCGGCGACCTGGCGTCGCTGGCGATCGCGCTTGCCGTGGCGACGATGGCCGACTTCCTGTTCGGGCGCGGCCTTGACCAGGCGCAGATCGAGCGTGCCCTGCGGCTTGAAGATCCCTACCGCCAGACCCCCGTGCAGGGGCGGCCGAGCCTGATCGCCGGCTATCTCGCCCTCTACGAGGGCCAGCTTGACCGGGCCGCCCGGATACTCGGGCAGCTCAGGGAGCGGATCATCGAGGGCGGCCAGGACAGCGACCTGCCCCTGGTCTCGAACTACCTGTGCTGGGCGGCATGCTGGCGCGGGGCCTTGCCCGAGGCCGCGGATTACGCCGCGGAGTCGGTGCAGGCCGCGTCGCGGGTCCAGGCGGATCATCTGCGCTGCCTCGCGGTCGCCTTCGCGGCCGTCGCAGCCGCCTACGCCGGCGACCCGGGCCTGACCCAGGGCAGAGCACAAGAGTGCCAGGAGCTGGCGGCCCGCGCCGGTGACCAGGTGAGCGTGCTCTGGGCGGGCTGGGCGCTTGGCGTGCTCGCGCTGTCCCAGGACGACCCGCAGGCAGCCGACGCCGCGCTCGGATCGCTCACCGCGATGTTCGATGACTGCGTGCCCGACCCGATCCGGGCGTTCTTCCTGCCCGACCACGTGGAGGCACTCGTCGCGCTCGGCAGGCTCGACCAGGCGGGACGGCTTCTCGCCGCGTTCGGCGAGGCCGCGCGGCGACTGGAACGGCCATGGGCACTGATGCTCGCGGCCCGCTGCCAGGCCCTGCTGCATGCCGCGCGGGGCGACCTCGACCTGGCCGCAGAGTCGGCTCGCGAGGCGCTGGCCAGCGGCGCGGAGCTTGAGCTGCGGATCGAGGTGGCGCGGACGCTGCTGATCGCCGGGCAGGTCGCACGCCGCCGCAAGGGCAAGCAGCTAGCGGCAGGGCACTTGCAGCAGGCACTGGAGATGTTCCAGGATGCTGGCGCGCGCCTGTGGGCACAGCGGGCACGCACCGAACTCGGCCGGGTCGGACTACGCCGGGCCGCGCCAGGACTGCTGACCGCCGCTGAACGCCAGGTGGCCGAACTCGCCGCCGCCGGCCGCACCAACCGCGAGGTCGCCGCCCAGCTGTTCGTGAGCACCAAGACCGTCGAGGCCAACCTCGCCCGCGTGTACCGCAAGCTCGGCATCGCATCCCGGGCTGAACTGGGCGCGAAGATGGGCTCAGGGCACGCCCCTACCCAAACGTAGGGAAATCCCCGATACATCTGCCGCCGCGTCCCCGTACCGTCGCCGGCATGCCGCAACGCCAGTCGCCCAAGACCTACCTCGTGGAGTGCTACTGGCCGGGAGTCAGCGAGCACAAGGTCGCCGCAGCCGCCCGGCAGGCGGGGGCCGTTGCCGCGCAGTTGCGCCGGCAGGGCCGCGAGCTGCGATTCCTCGGCTCGCTGCTCGTCCCAGCCGAGGAGACCGTCTTCTGCCTGTTCGAGGGAACGGAGTCGGACGTCCGCGCCGCCAGCGCACAGGCAGGCATCCCGGCCGAGCGGATTCTCGAATCATTCCGGGTCAGCGCCGCTGAGCCGGCCCAGGCAGAGCCAATGAGGTCCGGACGCATCTCGACGCCACCCGCGATGGGAGAAATGCCATGCCGTGGAAGCAAAGCATGAGTTTTAGCGGCCCGAACAATGCGAAGAGGCTTGACTGGTATTTTACCTGCGATAACTGCGGGAGTATCAGATTTAAGAAGAATGCGCGAGCGTTCCCGACCTGGCAGCGCTGCAAGAAATGCGGCACCGAATACGTCGCGTCGAAGTCGCTGACGGGCAGGCCCGCGTGGAAGCGCACAGCATAGGAACTTGGAACAGCCGCCCTGGGGAGACAGGAGGTGCTCCGGTGAACGGTAACGAGCCGGACATGGAGAAGTGGCGCCGGCATTTCGGCGACATCATCGTCAGCGGCGACTTCGGCGAGGTGAACGCCGCGACGGAGGCGGCGGTCGCGGCGATTCGCCAGGGCGCGGGTGAGGCGGCGGCGCAGGCTGCAGGCAAGCAGGCCGCGAGGCGATACCGCGACGGCGCTGTGCGCCTTTCCGGCGGGCCTGGCCAGGCCCGGCCTGGCAGGCCGGCGTCGCGATCCGGGCCCGCGGCCGGAGAGCAGCCTTTCCCGGCCGCAGGGCAGGCGGAGTGGCCGGTGGCTCTGGCGGCCCGGCTGTTCGCGATCCCGGCGCGGTGGGGCTGGGAGCCTGCGGCCCAGCCCGCGGTCGCGGAACCGCCGCCGCCCCCGGCACCGCAGTCAAGGCCCGGGTGGGTGGAGCCGCCGCGTCCTGACACCAAGGAACTGGTCAGGGCCAGGAGCACGGCGGTGACCAAGCTGGTCTGGCGCATCGGCTTCACCATCGTGGTGGCCTTCGCGTTCGTGGTGTACCGGCTGGCCATCATGAGCCAGGTCCAGGCGTACGGCAGCTCAGCGACGCAGGTGTACACCGTCGTAGTGGTGGTGGTTGCCGCCATCTTGTTCATCAGCCTGCTCAGGGCGATCGGCAGGGTGGCGTACGCGGGCCGTGCGATCCGCGAGTTCGAGCAGCCTTATCAGCAGCTGCGTGGCGCCGAGAAGCGGCGGCACGAGCAGGCGGTGGCCGAGTGGGAAGCCGCGGCCGGCCGCCATCAGGCCAGGGCGGCTGCCGTGCCCGACCCTGACGGCCCGCTGTGGTTCCCCGTACGCCCGGCGTCTGACCCTTCGCGCGTGGACGTGTTCGGCGGCGACCCGAACCGGCACGGCTGGGCCAGCCTGCTTGTCACCGTCGGCACCTCCGTTCTCGGCGCCCGGCAGCAGGTCACCGTCCTCGACCTGACCGGTCAGGACGTGGCCGGCGGGCTGCTGAGCGTGGCGGAAGCCCGCGGGCTGACCACTCGCATGGTCGACCTGCCCGAGGACGGCGGACATGTCGACATGCTGGCCGACATGCGGCCAGCCGACCTTCCCGAGGTCCTGGCCAGGGTGCTCACCGACCGTGCCGACGGGCAGGATGTGCGCCACGAGCGGGCACTTGCGGCCGACATCATCGGCCGCCTGCTGACCTCGCTCGACCCGCCGGTGACATTCGCCAGGCTCGCGGCCGGCGTCCAGGTCCTGCGCCAGGCCACGCCAGAGACCGGGGTGCTGTCCGTTGATGAGGGCACCCGGCTGGCCGAGCACGTCGGCGAGTTCGGCAGAGACGAGTGGACCGGCAAGCAACTGCACCTGATGGTCAGCCAGCTGGCAATGCTTGGTGACGTCTCCCATGGCCGGTCGGGCCGGGCGCTGTGGAACGGAGCGGCGTGCACCGTGGTCGCTACCGCGGGCACCAGGGACGACCGCGCGATGCTGACGGACCGGCTGCTTGTCCGGCTTGCCGAGTGCGCGCTGCGGCCGGGCGGCCAGATCAGCGGCGTGCTGGTCGTCGCCGACGCTGATCATCTCGGCGCCGCCACGCTGGCGCAGCTGTCCGATCATGCCAGGCTCGCGGGCACCCGGCTGGTGCTGATGATCGACCAGACTCAGGGCGACCTGGAGAAGACGCTCGGCACCGGCGGCGCGGTGTGCGTGATGAAGGCCTATAACCACAAGGACGCGGGCATCGCCGCAGATTTCATCGGGCGCGATCACAAGTTCGTGGTCAGCCAGGTGACCAGGCAGGTCGGCAAGACCTTTACCGACGGCGGCGGCGACAACTTCGCCGCGTCCACCAACCGCGGATCGTCCGCCAAGCGCGGCCTGCTCCGCGAGCGCGGCCGCATACGCGACCTGACCAACTCGCGCGGGCATACCTGGACGGCGGCACGCAACTGGTCGCTGGCGGACAACCTGAGTGACTCCCAGACGGCCTCGCGCGTCTACGAGTTCACGGTGGACCCCCGGGAGATCCTCGGCATGCCGGAGACCGCCTTCATCCTCGTGGACAACACCGGCAGCGGGCGGAGGGTGATCATGGCCGACTGCTATCCGGGCATCTGCCTGCTCGACCGGGTCGCGCTCGCGCCGTCGCCCTACCCGGCGCCCTGACGGGCGCGATCCGATGAGTCTGTGGCAGGGGTACCGGTTCCACCGGCTCACCCAGGTGCTGCATGATGCCAGCGCCGACCGCGAGCGGCCGGAGCAGGCCAAGGACGATACCGCCAGGTCGCTGCTGGCCGCGCTCACCGGCACGCACGCGAGCCTGCTCGCGGCCGGCGATCCCGGCGCCGCGGTGCTGACCGCCTGGATCAGGCCGGGCCGTGACCGGCAGTTGCACCTGGTGCTCGGCGGGCGGCCTTACTTCCCGCCGGCCACCGGCCATGCGGGCGACGGCACCCGGGTCGCGCGGCGTTCCGTACTCTTCCCCGCGGGCGCCGCCGCCACCGACCTGCCCGGGCATGTGGTGGCTGACCTGCTGGCGCAGTTCCCGTTCTGGGTCGCGTGCTCGGCGCGATCCGACGCCCTCTGGGCGACCGAGGAGCGCAGGGCGCCGAAGGTACCGCAGCGCGGCGCGTTCGACCGGCACGTCGCCCACCTGGGCGAGCCGTTCGCCTGGCTGGTCATCGCGCAGCCATTGCTGCCAGCGGAACTGCAGCCGGAGCTCGATGCCCTGGTCGGCGAGATCCTGCCGCTGAGCCGCGGCGAGGTCAGCGAGGCCAAGCGGGTCGCCCTGGAACGCAAGCAGGCGCGCCACCGCGAGCTCAGTCGCTCGCAGAACGGCGGGTTCTGGCGGGTCCGGGTTCTGGCGGGCGGTGCAAGCGCGGCTGCGGCGGCCGCCGCCGCCGCGATGCTGTGCGCGGCCAGCGACCTGCACGATCTGCCTTACGTGCTGGCCCCGCGCCCTGGCACCGAGTCGCTGGACGCGGCGTTGCGTGCCGACGGCCGTGATCAGCAAGGGAACCGGACGCCGTTCACGGCAAGCACCGAACTGCTCGTCGCGCTGACCAGACCGCCGGCCCGCGAGCTGCCTGGCGTGCGCCTGACACAGCCGCACACCTTCGACGTCACGCCCGAGCATGACGGCGCGGACCCAGGTGCCGGACTGCACCTTGGCGCCGTGCTCGACGAGGCGCTTGCCGAGGTGGCTGATCTCACGCTGCGGACCGAATCACTGAACCGGCACGCCTTCGTGTGCGGCGCAACCGGCGCCGGCAAGTCCCACACCATCCGCCACCTGCTCGAGCAGGCCAGCCGGGCGCGCATACCGTGGCTGGTCATCGAACCGGCGAAGGCTGAGTACGCGCTGATCGCCGCGCGCCTGGCCGAGCTTGGCCAGCAGGTCTTCGTGCTGCGACCGAACCATCCCGACCGGCCGCCGGCCGGGATGAACCCGCTGCAGCCAGCGGCGGGCTTCCCGCTGCAGACGCACGTGGACCTGCTCCGCGCGCTGTTCCTGGCTTCCTTTGAGCCGTTCGAGCCGTTTCCCCAGATCCTGGCCTCGGCCCTGACCCGCTGCTACGAGGAGTGCGGCTGGGATCTGACGCTCGGCGAGCCGGTCCAGCCTGGCCACCAGCCTCGCTACCCGACCCTGGATGATTTGCAACGCGTGGCCGAGGCGACGGTGAACGAGATCGGCTACGGGCCCGAGGTGGCGAGCAACGTCCGCGGGTTCATCAAGGTCCGCCTGGCCAGCCTGCGGCTCGGCACCACCGGCAGCTTCTTCTCCAGCGGCCACCCGATCGACTTCCGCGCGCTGCGGGAACGCAACGTCGTGCTGGAGATCGAGGATGTCGGCGACGACACCGACAAGGCGTTCTTCATGGGTGCGGTCCTGATGCGCCTGGCTGAGGAACTGCGGGTGGCCAGCCACGCAGGCACCCTCGCGCCAGGGCTTGCCCATCTCACCGTCGTCGAAGAGGCGCACCGGCTGCTCCGCAGGCCGGCGCCGGGCGCATCGGGAACGGCCGCGCACGCGGTCGAGATGTTCGCCGCGCTGCTCGCCGAGGTCCGCGCCTACGGCGAGGGCCTGATCATCGCCGAGCAGATCCCGAGCAAGCTCATCCCCGACGTGATCAAGAACACCGCCGTCAAGATCGTGCACCGGCTGCCGGCCGCCGATGACCGGGAAAGCGTCGGCGCCACGATGAACCTGGACGAGGCGCAGTCCCGTTATCTCGTCACGCTGAGGCGAGGCGAGGGCGCGGCGTTCGCCGACGGCATGGACCACCCCGTCCTGGTCCTCGTCCCGCCGGTCAAGGCGAGCCCCCAGCCCGCGGCGGCCATTATCAGCGAGCTCATCGGCCGCCGCAGCGCCACCTGCGGTCAGGAATGCATCGGCGAGCCCTGCACGCTGCGCCAGATGCGGGCGGCACAGCATCTGCTTCGCGCGGAAGCCTGGCTGGTCCTGTGGGCCGAGCTGACCATTCTGGCTCACCTTGCCAGCCATCCGACCCCGGTGCCAGGCGCGGCCACGCTCGCGGCCTTCAGAGCGCGGGCGGTGCCGTCGCGCATCACCGACTGCGCGATCTCGCACGCTGTCGACGACGCCGTTGCCGTCCGGTCGGGCTCGCTGCTGCCGGTGGCCGATCCCGGCGAACTCGCCGCGCACGTCTGCGCGGCCATCCGGCGCGTGCTCGGCGGCGGCGATGCCGGCTGCGGCACCGACGCCAGGCGGTACGTCTGCCCGCCCTACGCATGGGAATTGATCCGCGACGCGCTCGCCACCGAAGACGGCGCCATGGACGCCGATGCGCACGGGGGCGGGGAGCTGGACCTGGGACCGCATCCCCAGACCGCCGAGTGGGAGCGCCTGTACGGCCGCAGGATCCCCGGGCGGACCCGCGCCGAGCAGCTCGCCGTCGTGACCTCATGGCCGGACGCTGACTTCGGTGATATGGCCCGCCGGGACGCTGTGGTGCACGGCACCCGCCGGCCTTCGGCCATCGAGTCGGTGCTTGGCGCCGGCACCGAGGGGTGGGCCGAACGTCTGGAAGCCATCCTCGACCGGTTCGGCGGCTGCTCTTGGCCGAAGCTGCACCTCGCACCCTCGACGGGGATGGCAAGCGAATGAGGTTACCTTGAACGAGCTAAACCGGCCCCGTCCCGATCAGCAACCTGCCCCGGACTCCAAGCCAGCTGGCAGCCAGTCCGCTACCCGCACCGGCGACAAGAACATGGCGGTGCCGGCGGACGCCGCCAAGGCGGCTGACGGGCAGCACGCTCGCGGGGCGACCCGCGCCGCCGGCTTCCGGCAGGCATACCTCGCCAGCCAGAAACCGACCGGGGAAGCAGCCGGTGCCCAGCGCCACGCCGATGTCTCGCCACACGCGACCGCGCCCCGTGACGCAAGGCCGCCGCTGACGGGGGCCGAGCGCCCGGTCGCGCATGCCGACGCCCGGCCCGCCGCTAAGGCTGATCAGGCGGCCGGCGTGACGGCCGACCGCACGGGGCGAGAACCCGCGCAGCCGACCGAGGGCCATCACGCGCCGCAGGGTGCTCAGCAGACGGCGACGGAACATCCGTACAGCCCGACGTCCAGTACCCGGGTCGATCTGACCAGCGACCCGCGCACCGAACCGCCCCTTGCGCTCGACCGTAGCGTCAATCCGGACAGCCTTTCCCTGGCAGAGCGGCGGGAGGAGATCGACCGGATCGAGCACTGGCTGACTCAGACTCCAGGCAGCTCCGAACTGCGTACCCAGCTGGAACGGGCCCTCGCCGACCTGCGCGGCGTTGACACCGGGCGGCAGTTGCTGTACCAGCCGCCGCACACGCCGGAGCGCACCAGCATGCGTGACATGCTGCCACCGTCACGGACAGACTACGAGGCCCGGATGCAGAAGGAAGGCTGGACCCAGATCAAGGATGAGGCGACCGGCGGCATCACCCACTATTACAAGGTCTCCAACGGCGTCGTCACCGTGCGCGACCTCAATGGCGATGGCGGCACGGTGTCGGAGATCCCCGGCGAGTATCCCGCGCTGAGCCCGCTAGACCTCGGCGGCGCAGCCAAGTCGGTCCTGAGGCTGCTCGGCACGGCGACCCTAAAGGCCGCCGCCGTCGTACTCTTCAACGAAGGGGTCACCATCGCAGCGAAGGACGAGGCCGGCGCCGGGGCGCGGATCGCGGCCGATGCCGCCGCCGCATCGCTGAAGAAGGTCGCCGCTAGCGACGCGGTCAAGCTCGAAGGCCGAGCCGGCGCGGCCAAGCTGGGCGAGGAGGCTGGCGAGCTTGGCTCGGCCGCGGGCAAGTCGCCAGCCGGGGCGCGCGGACCGCGCCCGCCAGACACGATCACCCCGCCGAGCCGCCAGCTGCCGCCGCACGTGGAGATCGAGCCACCGGTCTCATACGCAAAGAACGCGAACAGCGTGGGTGAGCAGGTGGTCGAGCGGGAAGTGCTTGATAACTTCCTGCCCCATGCCTGGCCGATGTCGAACAAGGCCGGCGGCTTCGACGCCTTCGAGAACGCCCGTACAGTATCGGCGGTTAGCGGGCTTGGCAGCGACGGGAAGACGCTGGTCATCGAGCAGCGGATCGCCGGCGGCGACTGGATCCAGATCAAGGGGGTAGGGGAGGCGCGGCCGGGCCGGATCACCGAGAACGTCAATACTGCTCTCGAGCGGGCGTGGAACGGTCTTGGGCGGGGTCCGGACGGGCTGCAGTACGTGAAGGCAAACCTATTTGAGCGCACCGCACCGGGCACGGCCTACCGCACCGCGTATGCCGCCCCGCCGGATCGCATCACGATCTTTCTCAAGCTGCAGAACGGATCGGTGACCAAGGAACTGGTCGACGCCGCGAAGGCCGCCATCAACAACTCAGTCTACAAGGCCGACCTGCCGCCAGTGCGGGTGGTCATAGCCGGTCGCTGACCGCTCTGCATGGTCCCTGCGGCTGGTCATCGAGCCGGCCGCGGGCGGCCTGTCATCCTCCGTTCGTTGAGCTGCGCGCCGCGAGAACCGCGCCTGCGGCCGCCCGCCGGTACTACCATGGTAGGAACTACCATGGTAGTATAGCTGTGTGAAGGTGGACAAGCTGAGCATCTCGTTCGAGCCCGAGCTCGGCGACGCGGTCAGGTCTGCGGCCGCGAAGGCGGGCAAGCCGGTGTCGTCGTGGCTGGCCGAGGCGGCGGCCAGCAAGCTACGGGCCGAGGCGCTGGCCGAGTTCCTGGATGACTGGGAGGCCGGGCATAGCCCGCTTACCGCGGCAGAGATCGCGGCGGCTGAGAAGGAACTTGGCCTGGCTGCTGGCGACACCGCCGCGTGAGCGCCCTGATCCTGGACGCCGGGGCGCTGGTGGCGGCGGACCGGGATGACCGGGCAACGATGGCCAGGCTCCGGGCTGCGCAGCGGCACGGCCTGGAGCTGCGCAGTAACGCGATGGTTATCGCGCAGGTATTGCGCGACCCACGCGGGCGGCAGGCCAGCCTGGCCCGGCTGCTGCGCGCGGTCGACGTCAGGGCGGTCAGCCCGGGCGATGGACGGGCCGCTGGCGAACTGCTTGCCGCCGCGAGAATGGCGGACCCCATCGACGCGACCGTCGTGCTGCTGGCCGCGCCCGGTGACCGCATCCTCACCAGCGACCCCGGCGACCTCGGCCGGCTGGCAGCAGCCGCTAAGAACCAGCCCGTCATCATCACCTGCTAAATGCCAGGGAGCGGGCGCTGCCGGGCTGGCAACGCGCCAGAGCGAGCGCCGGAGCGAGCGACGCGGTGACTGTGTCACGCTGGTGGGGCAGGACGGGTTCGTCTGAGGTCCGGGCCGGGTGCCCGGCAGCCAGTGCAGGGCCAGTCCAGTACACGCTGGGTCGCAATAGTGCCCGGCTCGGGCGCGGCCGCGTCCCGGCCAGGCCGCGCGGCTTGACGTTCCGGGCCTGCCTGCGCTACCGGGCAACACCGGCAGAAATGATCACTACGTGAGCGAAGGCGCCTGTGGCGCAGTCGTAGATGAACTTGGCCTCCTCGATCGGCTGCGTAAGGGGCCCGGGGAAGCTCGCGCTGACGTGGTTGACCTCCGCGCCGCCGCCGCCGTAGCCGACGTAGATGGTCATGCCGTGATAGGACAGGCGCTCGCCCAGAGCCCACTGGCGCTGCGCCAGGGCAGTGATCGCGCCCCGGCCGCCGACCTCCGTGTACCCTCCGTTGCTGCCGTGGCTGAGGGTGTCCTGATGCTGGCCGGCCAAGGCGAATGCGCCATCAGGATCGAACAGGCGGCCGAAGGCGGCCCGGTCGCGGTGGTTCCAGGCGGCGAAGAAGTACCGGACCGCTGATTTGATCTTCGCCGGGCGGCAGGTGAGGGCCTGCGGCTGGGGGGTGACGGTGGTGGCGGTAACGGCTGGCGCAGGCGCCTGGGCAGCGCGGCCCGAGGGTGCCGTGCAGCCCGCGACCGCGACGATCATGGCCGCGATGGCGAGCCGTTGGCCCGCCAGAAGCCGGGCGTTCATATCAGCGAGTATGCCGCCTGTCCGGCTAGCCGTGCCGGCAGCCCGAAGCTCAATCACCCTGAGCGCGGCGCGGCGAGGCGTCGGCGCGCCTGCCGAGCTGAGCCCAAGGGGTAGGAAGGTGCGCAGAGCGGCGTGGTCTGATGGGCGATTCGATGGCCTGGCGGGAACGCCCGGTGAGGGTGTGAGTGTGGTTGCCGGGGCGTGATAGGGAGGGCTTGTGCACGGTCTGATGCCTGGCCGCCGTCCTGGGCTGGTCGTCTTCGATGAGACGATCATGCGGGCAGTAGATGATCCGCGCCCAGACGGCCTTGCCTGGGACGAGGTGGATTCGGCGCTGCGCACGGCACTGAGCTCCGGTCGCGCGGTGGGCCTGCAGATGGCGATCTACGCGGCGGCGATGGGTTGACCGGCCGTGGGCTGGCCGCCACTGTGCGCGAGGCGCTCGCCGAGTTCACGAGCGCGTGAACCGGCAGGCTGGTGACCATGACGGCCCCTGGCTGCGGCTGCTGGCCGGACCCGCCGGGCCGCTGCGGCTGCGGATCGTCTGCTTCCCGCCAGCGGGCGCGGGGCACGCGTCGTTCGCCGCGCTCTGGCAGGCCGCCCCGCCCTGGGCAGAGTGCATCGCCGTGCAGCTTCCCGGGCGCGGCCAGCGGCTGACCGAGCCATCGGCCCGGAGCATCGGCCCGCTCGCTGACCGCATCACAGCGGCTCTGTCGGAGCAGGTTATCCGGTGCGCGGTCCCGTACGTGCTGCTCGGCCATAGCATGGGCGCCCTGCTTGGGTACGAGGTTGCCGCCCGCCTTGAGGCACTGCCGTGGCGCAGCCCGAGCCTGGCCATCGCGGTAAGTGCCAACGCACCGCAGCACGTGGCCAGGCTGGCCCAGGCGCAGCGTTCGGATGACCTGACGGGATTCTTGCGCCGGATGGGCGCTCCCGCGGAACTGTTCGCGTCGCCGGAACTGCTGGGCCTCGCGCTCGACGCGCTCCGCGCCGACCGGGTCGCGCTGCGCGGCTACCGGTTCGCCGGCCGCGTGCTGTCCATGCCGCTCGATGTCCGCTACGGGTCCGATGACGATCTGCTCGACCGGACGGCGATCGGCGCGTGGGCCGCGCTCAGCACCGCCCGCACCGCGATCAGGCAGTTCCCCGGCGGCCACTTCTTCATCGACAAGCACTACCCGGCCGCGGAACTCAAGCTCGCCATCGGATCGCCAGCGCACCAGGTCGCCCGTGCGGTACTGCCGCCGCCCGGTGCCGTGCGGGTCGGGCACGAAGCTGGCCGCCGTGGCGGCCGGGCTGCCGGGCTGCCGAGATACCCGGTGGCCACCGCCTCGCCGCCGATGCACAGCTCGCCGACGGTGCCGACGGGGACTTCCGCGCCTGCCAGGCCGCTCATTCTGGCGGTCGCTGATGCGGA
>WNFX01006999.1_pt1 | contig 20374 bp, 19 predicted proteins | sample 5400111 | NCBI WGS metagenome assembly WNFX01 (sample SAMN13153363, study PRJNA577476) | soil metagenome | isolation source: 40 cm soil or saprolite under grassland replicate 1 | place: USA:California | collected 2016-06-15 | reverse complement strand
CCGAGGATGACGTCTCGGAAGACGGCTTCCCGTTCATGCAGGCTCGCACCATCCGTATCGACGGACTCGAGGTCTTCGCCCAGCGGGTGACCTACGTCGGCGAGCTGGGCTGGGAATTTTATGTCGAACCCCGGCTGGCGGTCCAGGTGTGGGATCGGTTGATGGCCGCAGGGCGGCAGGTTGGTATCCGGCCGGGTGGCTACCGAGCGCTGGACTCGCTGCGCATGGAGAAGGGTTATCGCTACTACGGCACCGACCTCACCCTCCTCGACAATCCGCTGGAGGCCGGGCTTGGGTTTTGCGTCCGCTTCGACAAGGGCGACTTCAACGGGCGGGACGCACTCGTGGCCGCCAGGGCGGCGGGCATCACCCGGCGCTTGCGGACTCTGCTGGTCGGCGACCAGGAGTACCTCACCATCTACGGTGGAGAGGCCGTCTATGCCGATGGTTCGATCGTCGGCCGGCTCCGGAGCTGCGCGTACGGCTTCACGGTCCGGCGCAACATCGCCTACAGCTACCTGCCGGTGGAACTCCGGCCGGGAGCGCAGGTCGAGGTGGAGGTCTTCGGGCGGCGCGTGCCGGCGGAGGTCCACCGTGACGCGGTGCTGAAGCGCGAGCAACTGGTTGGCGAGGACGTAAAACATGCGGCGAGCTGACGAGGCGGTGGCACGGATCTCGCTGTGGCGAGGAAAGGACGTAAAGGTGACTTCGTTGTCGGGCGGGCTGACCAACGAGAACTACCTGGTCGAGGCCGGCGGTGAGCGCTACGTGATGCGTATCCCCGGAGCGTCGACGGAGCTGTTGTCGATCGATCGCGTCAACGAGGTCCACAACGCCAGGGCCGCTGCCAGTACCGGTATCGGTCCGGCGGTGCTGGAGCATGTCCCGCAGGCCGACGTCATGGTCCTCGAGTTCATTTCTGGTCCGACGATGTCGGCGAAGACGTTGCAGACGGCATCGATGGTGCGGCGGATGGCCGAGTCGTTCAAGCGCTTACACGCCGCTCCTCGCTTTTTGAAAGACTTCGACATGTTCCGCCTGATCGAGGACTACCTCCGGATCGTCGATCAACACAAGGTCCCAATTCCCGCCGACTATCGAGCGTGGCTGCCGCGGCTGGGAGAAATCGAGCGGGCGGTCCGGGTTGCGTCGCTTCCCAACGTCCCGTGTCACAACGACTTGCTCTGCGAGAACTTCATCGACGACGGGCAGTACCTGCGAATCGTCGACTACGAACTGAGCGGGAATAACGATGCCTGCTTCGACCTGGGCAATACGGCGCAGGAGGCGAGCCTCAATGACGGCTTGCGGGCCGTTCTCTGCGAGGCCTACTTCGGCCATCTGGACCCCCAGCAGCTGGCCAGGATGAACCTCTTCGCCCTCATGTCAGACGTCGGCTGGACCCTCTGGGGAGCCATCCAGGCCCGGATCTCGACGCTGGACTTCGACTTCACCGACTACTACACGACGCGGTGGAATCGGGCGCTCGCGGTCCTGGACTCGGACCGCCTCGAAGGCTGGTTGACGGAGGCGCGCCGTGACGGCCCTTGACAGAGTTCGCATCTCAGAAGAGACTTTCGGCGTACACCAAGGTTGCCGTTCAACTGTGGAAGGAGGATGAGATTCGTTGGCCGGGCTTGACAGTGTGCTGAAGGCGTATCAGTCACCGACCCGAATGGTGCATGCCATCGGTGCCCTGAGCGCGCTCGGGGATGAAGTGCGCGGTCTCAACGTCAAGCGGCCGATGGTTGTCACCGACCAGGGCATCGTGAAGGCGGGGCTCCTCGATGAGGCGCTCAAGCCGCTTCGCACCGCGGGCCTGGATCCGGTTACCTACGACCAGGTCCGTGCCAACCCCGGCATCGCGCTCGTCGACGCCGGCGCCAAATACTACAAGTCAGAGCGCTGCGATGGGCTGGTCGCCATCGGCGGCGGAAGCTCCATCGACTCCGCGAAAGGCATCGGCGTTGTCGCCGTTCACGGCGGCAGCATCGTCCAGTACGAGTGGGGCAAGGATCCAATCCACTCGCGCATCCCGCCGCTGGTGGCGGTCCCCACGACCGCCGGGACAGGCAGCGAGGTGACGCTATGGGCGGTGATCACCGACCCTGACCGGAAAATCAAATTCAACGTCGGCGGTACCCCGAACATCGCGTCCTGGGTGGCGCTCATCGATCCGCAGCTCAGCGTGAATCTGCCCGCCGGCGTCACGGCCGGGACCGGCATGGACGCGCTGACGCACGCCATCGAGTGCTACACGATGGCGTATCACCAGCCGTTCACGGATGCCGTGGCGCTCCATGCCATGGAATTCTGCGGCCGCTGGCTGCGGGTCGCCTACGCACAGGGCCACAACCTCGAGGCACGCTACAACATGAGCATGGCCGCCATGTTGGCCGGACTCGCTTACGGCACCGACTCGGCCGGCGCCGCCCACGCCATGAGCCAGAGCGCCGGGGGCGTACACGATGCGCCGCACGGCGCCCTCACCGGCCGCCTGCTCGCACCCGTCATGGAATACAACTATGCCGGCGAACCCGAGCGCTTCGCGAGGATCGCCCGGGCTCTCGGCCTCGACACGGCCAACAAGACGGTTTGGAAGGCGGCCGAAGTCGCGGTCGAGTACGTCTATCAGCTGACCGAGGACCTGGACATCCCCTCATTGAACGAGCTCGGCTTCGCCGAGGACGAGATCCCGATGCTGGCGAAGAAGGCGGAGGAAGATTCGCAGACCATCGGCAACCCGCGCGACGTCGACGCCAGGAATTACGAAAAGATCTATGCCCGCGCCTTTGAGGCAGGTCGCCACCGGAAGGTGACGCGGACGCTGGCGCACGCCGGATCATAACCATGTGGACCAACACGCTCAAGCCCTACGACATCCTCTCTGAGGATCAGGTTGAGCAAATCCACAATCACGCGATGCAGATTCTGCAAGAGATCGGCGTCGACTTCCTGTACCCTCGCGCCCTCGACACATTCAGGCGCGCCGGGCTGACGATCGAAGACAGCCGCGTCCACTTCGAGCCGGCGTTCATCGAGGAGCAGATCAAGAAGGTGCCGGAGATGTTCGAGGTGCAGGCGCGCAATCCAAAGAATACCGTCACCATCGGCGGCAACCACATGGTCAACGCGCCCGTCTATGGCCCACCCTTCATCACGGACCTCGACCGGGGTCGGCGGGGTGCGACCATCGCCGACTTCACCAATTTCGACAAGATGGCGCAGGCGACGCCGCAGATCCACTGCGCCGGCGGCACTATCGTCGAGCCGGAGGATCTGCCGCTGGAGACACGGCACCTCGACATGGTCTACTCGCACATCCGCTGGACCGACATGCCTTACATGGGGAGCGTGATTTCGGAGGAGGGCGCGCGCGACTCCGTTGAGATGTCCTCGATCCTTTTCGGCGGCCGCGCGAACATCGAGAAGACGCCCGCCCTCCTGGCTCTGGTCAACGTCAACAGTCCCCTGCGCTACGACGATCGAATGCTCGGTGCGTTGGTGACCTACGCGGAGGCGAACCAGCCGGTGATCGTGACGCCGTTCCTGATGGCCGGAGCGATGTCGCCGATGGGCCTCGCCGGTACCATTTCGCAGCAGACCGCGGAGGCTCTTGCCGGGATCGCCCTGATCCAACTGATCCGTCCAGGCGCCCCGTGCATCTACGGCTCCTTCCTGACCAACATCGACATGCAGTCGGGCAGCCCGGCTTTCGGCACGCCGGAATCCGCCATGGGCATCCTGGCGAGCGCGCAGATGGCACGACACTATCGGATCCCATTCCGCGGTGGTGGCGCCCTTACGTCCTCAAAGTCACCTGATGCGCAGGCCGCCTACGAGTCGATGATGTGCATGTGGCCCACGGTGATGGGTGGTGTTCACTTCGTCCTTCACGCCGCCGGCTGGCTGGAAAGTGCGCTGCTGGCCTCTTACGAGAAATTCATCATCGACGTGGAAGCCCTCCGCATGTTCGAGTGGATCCTCGCCAAGGGGATCCCGTTCGACGACGAAGGCTTCGCGATGGATGGGATCCGTGAAGTCGGTCCCGGCGGTCATCACCTGGGTTCCGAGCACACGATGCGCAACTACCGGACCGGCTTCTACCGGCCGTGGATCTCGTCGACCGAAAACTATGACCGCTGGCAGCGGATGGGATCGCGCACAGCGGACAAAGTGGCGAACGAGAAATGGAAACAGCTCCTGACCGACTATCAAGACCCCGGAATCGACTCGGGCATCGATGAACAGCTCCAGGCGTTCATCGAAGTGCGCAAGGATGCGCTGCTCCATGCACCAGTCTGAGCCGGTGGGAGGAAACCAATGACGGTCGTCGAAAAGACGCAGACCCTGAAGATGTTTGTCGGAGGCCGCTGGGTCGACTCGGAGAGCGGCGAAACGTTCGAGGCAGTAAGCCCGGCGACCGGTGAGGTGATCGCCACCCTGCCGAAAGGCACCCGAGCGGATGCCGTGCGCGCGCTCGAGGCAGCGGCCCACGCCCGCGCGCCGATGGCGGCCCTGGGCGCCTTCGATCGGGCGGCGCTGCTGCACCGGGTCGCCGACGTCATGGAGCGTCGCCGCGAGGAGCTGGGACGCTGGCTGACCCTCGACCAGGGCAAGCCCTACAAGGCCGAGGCACTCGGTGAAGTCGGCGAAGCCATCGAATATTTCCGGATTGCCGCCGAAGACATCAAGCGGCTGGAGACGAACGTGATTCCCTCGATGGCGAAGAACAAGCTCGTCTTCACGCTGCGGATCCCCCGCGGCGTGTACGCCCTGATCACTCCATGGAACTGGCCGCTGACGATGGCGACGGAGCTGATCGCCCCGGCGCTGGCCGGCGGGAACACAATCGTTTGGGCCCCGGCGACCTCGACCTCCGCCATCTCGGTGAAGCTCATGGAATGCCTGGCCGAGGCCGACCTGCCCGCCGGCGCGATCAATCTCGTCACCGGCCCGGGCTCCGTCGTCGGCGATGAGATTGCCGGCCATCCCCTGACCGCGGGCGTGGGCTTCGTCGGATCGACCGAGACCGGCCGCTCCGTGGCCCGCCGCGCGGCGGGCAAGCACGTCATGTTGGAGCTGGGCGGTAACGGACCGATTGTGATCTTCGAGGACGCCGATCTCGGCCGCGCGGCCGAGGGAACCATTACCGGTTGCTTCTTGTGCGCCGGCCAGAGTTGCACCGCGGGCGAGCGCATCCTGGTCCAGCGCGGGATCCAGGACGCCTTCCTGGCGCGGCTCCAGAGCGCGATGAAGAGCGTGACCCTCGGGGATCCGTTCGATGAGACCACGACCATGGGCCCGCTGAACAACGAGGGCGTCGCGCTGAAGATGGACGAGCATGTCGCCGACGCGGTGGACCGGGGGGCGTCGCTGGTGACCGGGGGGCGGCGGGCTGATGGCTTTCCAACCTCGCTCTACTACGAAGCAACCGTTCTGCGCGACGTCTCGCCGGCGATGCGCGTCAGCCGGGAGGAGACGTTCGGTCCGATCGCGCCGGTAATTCCCTTCAACGATGAGGCTGACGCCCTGGCCATCGCCAACGATTCACCCTATGGTTTGCTCGGCTCCGTCTATACGCGCGATATCGACCGTGCGCTGCGCTTCGCGCAGCGGCTCGAGACCGGATGGGTGAACGTCAACGAGTCCTCCAACTACTGGGAAGCGCATATCCCGTTCGGTGGCCGCGCCGGGAAGGAGAGCGGCATCGGCCGGGTCGGCGGCTATCGCGCCATCGAGCAGATGACTGACCTCAAGACGATCATCGTCGACGTGCAGGAGCCGTGAGCTGACGACCCAAACCGGCGTCCCCGCCGCCGATGTCATCGCCGAAGCGGAACGGATTTCGGCTGCCGCCTCGGAGGCGAGGATCGCCGTCAAGCTGGTTGGCGGCGCCGCCGTCAACCTGCACTGTTCCAGTGCCCGACAGGCGCCGCTCAAGCGCAAATATGGTGACCTGGATTTCGTCGCTGCCTCCAAGCAACGCCAGGCGGTGCAGAAGTTGTTCGAGTCGCTGGGCTACCAGGGCGACCGCCGCTTCAACACCCTCAATGGAGACCAGCGCCTCCTCTACCTCGACGAGGTGAACGGCCGCCAGATCGACGTCTTCATCGACCGGATGAAGATGTGTCACGTCATCGAGCTGGCGAACCGCCTCGGGCACGAGGGTCCGACGCTGACACCGGCGGACCTCCTGCTGAGCAAGCTGCAGGTCTTTGAGGTCAACATGAAGGACCTCGTCGACACGACCGCATTGCTGCTCGATCACCCGATCACGGACCATGACAACGATGCCATCAATGCCGCCTACCTGGCGCGCCTGACCTCCGAGGACTGGGGGCTGCACCGGACTCTGCAGCTCAATTCGGGTCGCGTGCGCGATGCCGTCCGGGGGCTCGAGGTCGACGCCGGCCGCGTCGGCGAGCGGCTCGATGAGCTCTGGGCCCGGATCGATGCGCAGCCGAAATCGCTTAAATGGAAGCTACGCGCCAGAGTGGGCGATCGGGTCAGCTGGTATGAGCTTCCCGAAGAAGTTCGCCAGCCCTACCAGAAGGCGTAGCACCTCTCGCATCATTGACAGCCCCCCGCACACCACGTACTGTGGGGGCAGGCAGGCGGCATCGACCAAGTTTGGAGGGGGCAGCCATGCTTTCGACATCGCATCTCAACGAGGAAATCATCCGCGTCCTTTTCATCGAGGCCGATCCCGCCGTGGCCGAGATGTACAGGCTGAAGCTCGAGCTCGATGGCTACCACGTCGCCGTGGTCGCCGACGATGATCGCGTCCTCGAGGAGGCTGCCCGCACGCGCCCGGACATGATTTACATCGATCTTCGCGCCAGGGATGACCGGAGATTCGCGACGCTGCACGAGCTTCGCGCGACGACTGCCACCCGGGACCTGCCGGTGATCATCCTCTCGAACGTTGGGGCGAGCGAGCTGACCGCCCGGGGCTACAACGCCGACCTGCTGGATTACGTCGTCAGGGCGGCGCCGGATCTAAACGCTTTGAGCTGGAACGCGGAGGAGTGGGTCCACGCCCGTTCGGGCTAGAGCGACACTCCTCAGCGTCAGGCGACCCGCTGCCGCTTTTCGACGTACATCGACCGATCCGCCGCCGCCAGCAAGCCGACCGCGGTCGTGCCGTCAGCCGGAAAGGCCGCCGTTCCGATCGATACCGAGATCGGACCTGCGGGATCGTCCGGATCCAGGAGCGTCCCGCCGATCCGCCGGGCGAGCGAGAGGGCGCCCACCTGATCGACGCCGGGCATCAGGAGCAAGAACTCGTCGCCACCCCAGCGGGTGGCCAGGTCGGTATCGCGAAGGTCGGAGCCGAGTACCGACGCCACCCGCTTCAGGACCGCGTCGCCCGCCGCATGGCCGCGGGCGTCGTTGACCTGCTTGAGGCCATCGACATCGAGCATGAGGACGGCGAAGGTCTCCGGGGCCGCGGCCGCCAGGCGCTGCTCGAGCGCCTGCTCGAAGGCGCGCCGGTTCGCGAGTCCGGTCAACGGATCGGTTCGAGCGGACGCGGCCAACCGCTCGATCAGTCGCGCGTTGAAGATCGAGACGGCGGCGTGGTTCGCGAGAATCGTGAGCAAGCGCAGGTGGTCGCCGGTGTACTGGTTGATGCCCACCTTGACGTTGACGATGACCCCGATGAGGCGATCCTCGAAGATCACGGGCACCGCGAGCATCGATTCGTTCGCCTCGCTGGTCCCCGGGATGTGGATGCCCTTGGGGTGTCGCTCGGTATCGCCGACCAGCGCCCCTTGCTTGGTTTCCGCAACCCAGCCGGTGATGCCCTCACCCACCTGGATGGCGAGCGTCTCCGCGGTCACGCCCTCGTACTCGGCACGATTGGTATCGCTGAAGTACACCGGCCGCAGCGTCCGGCCGTCCTCCTCGAGCAGGTAGATCCGGCACTGGTCGTAGGGAAGCAGCGTGGTGATCGCCCGACCGATGGTGTCGCAGATCTCGGGGACGCTCACCACGGTGGCCAGCCGCGCACCGAGTTGCTGGATGGCGTCGAGATGCTGGGTCCAGTAATGGACAAAGGCTGGTTTGCGGTCTTCGTGCAGCACGCTCTCGGCGGTACCGCTGACGGCGACCTCCCCCGATTCGATCGCCTGCAGTAGCGCCTCGGCGACGCTTGGGTCGAACTGCCGGCCGGACTGCGCGTGGATTTCCTTGAGGATCCAGTCCCGCGGCCGGGCGCGGCGATAGGGCCGGTCACTCGACATCGCCTGGAAGGCGTCGCAGGCGTGAATGATGCGCGCCTCGATCGGAATCTGCCGGCCGCTGAGCCCATCTGGGTAGCCAGCCCCGTCCCATCGCTCGTGCTCGGCGCGAACGAAGGGGCGAATGCGGCCCAGGAAAGGCACCGAGGCGACGATGCGCTCACCGATCACCGGGTGCTCTCGCATGATGGCCGCCTCGTCGTCGTCGAGGGGCCCCGGCTTGTTGAGGATATAGCCGGGGATCCCGATCTTGCCGATGTCGTGCAGGAGGGCGCCGTACTCGAGAAACCGAAGAGCTTCCTCGTCGAGGCCGAGACGCTCGCCGACCGCCCGGGCGAACGCCGCCGTTTCCCGCGAGTGCGCCTCTGTGTGGCGGTCCTTGGCGTCGAGCGCGGCGGCCAGCGCCTCGATGGTCGAGAGATAACTCTCCTCGAGCTGCATGCGACGGCGCTCGGCGAGCTGATTCTCCTCGCGCAGCGCCTTGCGTCCCAGCGCCGGGATGTAGGCGCAGATCACCATCGACGCCGCCAGTAACACCAGGGCGCGCGCATAGCTCGGGTCCCACCCTTCTACCAGCAGCGGAAGGGCGGCGGCGACAACGGTGAGAACCAGGACCGCCGCGGCGATTGGAAACTCGAGTATCGACGCGGTGAACACCACGATGACGAGAAAGAGGACGGCGAGGTGTGAATGGATGCCGCCCGTCGCAAACAGACCGACCGTCAACATCGCGACGCCACCAATAACGACCGGGATGAAACGCCTCGCTGGGATCCGTCCCCAAGGCAGCAACCAACAGACTACCCCGGCGGCGCAGGCCAGGCTCGTGACGATCCACTCGGCCGTGTAATTGACGTGCAGGTCGCTTCCGATGAAGTCGGTCGCCATCACAATGCTGGCGAGTCCCCAGAACGAGATCGCGGCGACCCTGAAGGTCGCACGATCCAACGGCATGGAGACCTCCGCGCTTGGCATGCTGGCGAATACAACGGCGCATCGAGAGGCTTCCGTCATCGCCTTCTGGACCGATAGGATGGCCGGGCATGTTCTGGACGTTCGTCGACGCGGCCGAGGTGGCCGATCGCCGGGTCGTCATCGCAGGCCCCCAGGGTCACCATCTGGCCCGCGTGCTTCGCGTTCGCCCGGGGGAGCGCGGCGTTGCCGTTTCCCACGGAACGGAATACGAGATCGAAGTCGTCGAGGTGGGCGGTGGGCACATCGTGGCTCGGGTCGTCGGCGATCGACCGGTTCAGGGCGAGCCCGACATCGTCATCACGCTCCTCCAGGCGGTGCTGCCGAACCCGGACCTCGATGCCGTGATCGAGGGCGGCACCGCGGTCGGGATCGGGCGCTTCATTGCCGTCCAGGCCGAACGATCGGTGGCACGGCCGGCGCCACAACGATTGGCGCGGTGGCAGGCGATCGCCGCCTCAGCGGCCGAGCAGAGCCATCGCGGTGCGGTGCCGGAGATTGTCGGTCCGGTCCGCCGAGGGCGGCTGGACCGACGCCGAACTGTCCCTGATGCGCGAGCGGGGCGGCGTCATGGTCAACCTCGGCCCGCGCATCCTGCGCGCGCGGCTGGCTCCAGTGGTGGCCGCTGCTATCCTCGTCCAACAGCGATGAACGTGTCGATCCAAACGCTCGGATGCAAGGTGAACTTCGCCGAAATGGCCGAGCTCGGCGACCGGCTGGCGCGCGCCGGCTTCACCGTATCGGACGGCGATGAACAAGCTGACATCTGCGTGATCAACAGCTGCACCGTCACCGCACAGGCCGACCGCAAGCTCCGGACCATGGTGCACGGCCTGCGTCGCCGCCACCCGCAGGCGCAGCTGATCCTGACGGGGTGCCACGTCGACAATCCGAACCCGCGCGTCTCCGCGGTTCCGAGCGTCGATGTCGCATTCACCAACGCCCGGAAAGGAGAGATCTTCGATTACCTCACCTCGACGTTCTCGCCGGCCGCGGGCACCCGCGGATCGACGACGTTCGCGCGCTCTCGATTCTTCCTCAAAGTGCAGGACGGCTGCAATCACCGCTGCACCTACTGCATCGTGTGGCGCACCCGCGGCGTGTCGCAGAGCCAGGACGAGACCGCACTGATCGAGCGCGCGCAGCAGGCGGTCGCCGATGGCTATGGCGAGATCGTGCTGACCGGCGTCGACCTGGGCGCCTTCGGCCGCGACCGCGGCGACGCCTTCGCACCGTTCGTTGGGCGGCTGCTGGCGGCGATCGCCCCGGCACGGCTTCGCCTCAGCTCCATCAATGCCAACGACTTCACACCCGAGCTGGTCGAGCTGGCCGCGTCGCCGCGACTCTGCCGGCACCTTCACATCCCACTGCAGTCCGGCAGCGACCGCGTACTCAAACGCATGGGTCGCCTCTACCGGCGTCGCGACTACCTCGACCTGATCGCCGCCCTGAGAACGCATTCCCCCGACATCGCACTGACCACCGATGTGATCGTTGGCTTCCCCGGCGAGACCGACGCCGACTTCGCGGACACGCAGGCGGTGGCCGCCGACGCGGGGCTGACCGGCATGCACGTCTTCCGCTACTCGCCGCGCGCGGGAACCGCCGCGCCGCGCCTTGGCCTCCCGGTCGATGACCCCGTCAGCCGCGACCGGAGCCACCGGTTGCAGGCCCAGGCCGACAGGCAGCGCCAGACCTACGAGACACGCTTCATCGGTCGTGACCTCGAAGCCATCTGGGACCGGCGCCTCCCCGCCCGGGTGCGCGGCCTGACTGACAACTACATCACGGTGTATGCGCCCGAGCGCGGCCAGACGCTCGGCACTATCGCCCACGTGCGTCCATTGGCGCGCAGCGGCGACGGCTTGCTCTGCGCGTAAGCTTGGCCGGTGGCTGAGGAGTGCCTCTTCTGCAAGATCTTCGCGCGGGAGATTCCCGCAAAGGAGGTCTTCCGCGACGAAGAGATCGTCGCCTTTGACGATATCCGCCCGGTCGCCCCGACGCACGTGCTGGTGATTCCGAAGGAGCACATTCCCGGCGTCCACGACCTCACACCCGCGCATGCGACGATGCTCGCCCGCATGGTCCAGGTCGCCAACCGCATCGCGGACGAACGCAAGATCGATCGCGGCGGCTACCGCCTGGTCTTCAACAAGGGGCCGCAGGCTGGCCAGACGGTCTATCACCTGCACGTGCACCTGCTCGGCGGACGCGCCATGGGTTGGCCGCCCGGCTAGACCGGATCAGACTCGTTTGTAAATCTTTTGCGACAACGCCGTCACAACGGCATGGCTGAACGGCCACGCGCGAAATAAGGGCCGTAATCGGACGGCGCTAGCGTGGGGCGCAGATGCGCTTCCCATCGTGGCGTGCTACCCAGCCACAGGATCCAGCGGACCGGGCTAAGCTGCAGGAGCGGCTCACCAAGCTGACGACGCCGCCTGTTCAGGACGACGTGCCGGCTCCCTCGGTCGTGACGGCGCCAATCAGCCCCGCCAGGGCAAAGCTGCAGGAACTGACGGGTGCTGGAGCCGCGAACCCCGCGAGTGCGCCGATCACGCCTGTTCCGACTGAGACGAACCCCACAGTAGAGAACCCCGTCCCCGCCGCGCCGGCGGTGACGCCAGAACCCCTCGCGGTGGCGCCAATCAGCGCCGCGGTGGAACCCGTGGTCGCGCTGGTGCCATACAGCGCTTCGGCCCCGGTCATCGCCGCGCCAATCAGCGTCCAGCCGGAATCGGTCCTGGTGGCAGCGGCGCCGAGCTTGCGTGACAAGAAGCGTCGCCGGCGCCGCCGCCTTGGATTCCTCCTGTTCTCCGCCGGGCTCATCGTGGTTTTCTTCGTGGCGCGCGCCATCCCCGGCGATTTGGAGATCGGCCCATTCCGGATCGACGCGACCGGAAGCGCGGGCGACTCGGCGAGCCTGTATTACTCGGATGATCCGCACGCGCCGTTCTGGCTGTTGGTCCCCACGTTCAACCTGCCACCGCGGTTCTTCGCGGCACGGCCGAACAGCAGTGCTCGACCGATCGTGGCGCTTGCGCCGTCGCCGAGCCATTCGCCGTCCGCAAGCGCCAGTGCGTCGGCGAGCGCGAGCCCGTCATCGGGCCCCTCACCATCCGCAAGCCCAAGCGGCTCCGCCTCTCCAAGCGCCAGCCCGTCTGCGTCCCCCTCGTCCAGCCCGAGCGCCTCGCCGACCCCGACGGGAACGCCAACGCCTAGCCCGTCGCCCACGCCCACTCCGACGCCGACGCCCACGCCCACACCAACCCCGACGCCCACGCCAACGCCGAAACCCACACCGACACCCACGCCTACACCAACACCGACGCCCACACCGGTCCCTTTTGCCTTCACGGGCACGCCGACCGAGACCGTCGCGTGGAACGTCAACGGATCAAACAAGTGCAAGCTCGACACCATCACGGCCACGGGCACTTTCCGTACCAATGGCGTCGGGGGAACCGTGACTTACCGGTGGATTCGTACGGACAGCAACGGCACGCAAGCCCAGTCGCTGCAGTCGATCGTGGTCGCAGCAGGCGACACGAGCGCCCACAGTGTGGCGGCGGACCAGTGGATCCCGGCCAGCAATGGCAGCGAGCAGCTCGTCTTCACGAACCCGAGCTTTTCGGTCGCGCCGCAGTCGTTTACCTGCCGGCCTTAGGCCGCCGCGCGCGCCTTGTAGCGCGTGATGTTTCCCGGACCCGACCGCTTGGCCTCGAGCAGGGCTTCGTCCGCGCGGGCGAGCAGCAAATCAGGGGTGGCCCCGTCCTGGGGAAAGACCGCGATGCCAATACCAAACGAGACCTGCACGTCGGTGCCGCGCAGCGTCTGTCCCATCGATCGGTAGATCTCCTGGATGCGGGTGGCGACGATATGGGCGCCCTCACCGTCCGCATCCGAGAGCAGCAGCACGAATTCGTCGCCACCGAATCGGTATGGTTCGTCGCCAACGCGGACGGCGAAGCGAAGTAGGTTGGCGACTTCCTTGAGCAGTTCGTTGCCGACCCCATGACCCAGATGGTCGTTGACTTCCTTGAACCCGTCGACATCCATCATCATCACCGCCATCCGCCGGCCGGTCCGCGCCGCGGGGCCCAACCAGGTTGGGAGCTGCTCCTGCAAGGCGCGCAGGTTGCGCAGGCCGGTGAGCTCGTCGACCCGGCTCATCCGCATCAGCCGGCGCCGCTCCTGTTCCCAGTTGCTCGTCAGCAGGGTCGCGTATCCATACATCACCAGGTGGGTGAGCCCATTGATGATCAGCGGCGTTCCCGTTACCTCCGTGACGCCGACACTGACGATGGCGACCGCTGCCGCCACCGCGAGGGCCACCGACCGCGGCAGCAGCATCGCACCGCTGAGCACGATCAGGAAGTAGACCAACCGCAAATCAAAGTCGCCGCCGACCGATCGTTCGAGGTATGCGACAGCCGCCACGGCGGCTAGCAAGAGGGTGAGGCCGAGGACGCGGCGGATACCGAGCACGTTGCGCATCGCCGGCTCCGCGATTTTCATCTGATGGTTACCTAGGCAGTAACGGGCTTTCGCGGTTGTCATTGCGGCGGTCAGACCGGGGTTGGGCGACCCTGCGTCGTGCCACGCACGATCCAGAAAACGAGCAGGGCGCCGACGCCGACAGCGAGAGCCACGAGCGGGTGCGCGCATCCGACGATCGCCCAGGGCAGCCCCAGGACAAGGCCGCTGATCCCCTCGCGAACAGGGACACCGCGCCCGATCGGCGTATCGCACGAGCGGCAGCGGCCGCGTTGGACCAGGTAGCTGATCACGGGGACCAGTTCATCGGGCGTCAGGCGCCGGTTGCAGGTGCGGCAATGCGAGGGCGGCCAGAGCAGGGATTCACCCCTTGGCAGCCGATCGAGGACGACCTCGAAGAAGCTGCCCAGCGCCATCCCAAGCGGAAGCAAGAAGGCTGCGCCCAGCAGGTTGCACAGGATGTCAAGCAATCAACCGCTCCTCCGAGCCAGCCTGCCGACGCCCATCCCTTGATCATCGACGCCTATCTCCAGATCCTGCTCGAGCAAAGCGCCTCGGACCTGATCCTCACGGCAGGCGCCGCGCCGACCATGCGCAAGGATGGTGCCCTCGTTCCGATCGGGCCGGATCCGCTCCGTCCGGACCAGATCGAGCAGATGGCGCAGGAGGTGCTCTCCTCCGAGCGCTGGGCTCGCTTCCGATCGCGGGGTGACCTCGATTTCTCGTTCAACTGGAAGGGCCACGCGCGCTTTCGGATCAACGCGTTCCAGCAGCGAGGCTCGGTCGGCCTGGCGTTGCGCCTGATTCCGTACCAGATCCCCAACTTTGACCAGCTCGGCGTGCCCCCCGTGGTTCGTGGGCTGACGCGCCTCGGTCAGGGCCTGATCCTGGTAACAGGTCCAACCGGATCCGGCAAGTCCTCCACCCTGGCGGCGATGGTCAATGACATCGTGGCCTCGCGTCCCTGCCACGTGATCACGATCGAGGACCCGATCGAATACGTGTACCGGCATCAGCGAAGTATTGTCGAGCAACGTGAGGTCGGCGCCGATGTCGCCTCCTTCGCGGACGCGCTCCGCGCCGCCCTGCGCCAGACGCCCGACGTGCTGCTCGTAGGCGAGATGCGTGACCTGGAAACCATCTCGGCCGCGATCACGATCGCCGAAACCGGTCACCTGGTGCTCGCTACCCTGCACACCAACGACACGACCCAGGCGGTCGATCGGATGGTGGACGTCTTCCCTGGCGACCAGCAGCAGCAGGTCCGCGTGCAGCTGTCCAATACGCTGGCCGCGGTCATCTACCAGCAACTGTTGCCGCGCCGGGATGGGCCGGGCCGGGTCGCCGCCTTCGAAGTCCTGCTCAACACCCTCGCGGTCCAGAACCTGATCAAGGAAGGCAAGACGCGGCAGCTGCGGAACGTGCTCGAGACGAGCGCCAAGGATGGCATGAATACGATGGAACGCAGCCTGAGCGAGCTGATCCGGGCCGGCCTGGTCGACTTCGGTGCCGCCGCCGCGCGCGCCCAACACCCCGAGGAGCTGCGCCGGTTGGCGGCCTAAGCGGCTGGCGGCATAAGTACCTGTCCGCAGGTTCGGGCTGGTTGACGCGTTTGCTCCAGTTGGACAAGTCATGAAGCCGGCGCTTTCCACGAGCGAGGCGGCGCGCTGGCTCGGGATCAGTAAGTCGACACTGATCCGTGCGGTCAACCGCGGCGCAATCCAGCCGGCGTTCCGCACCCCGGGTCGGCATCTGCGTTTTACCCCTGAAGCGCTGCACGAGATCCGGCGCCAGCTGGAAGCCCCGGTCCGCGAGGTCGCGTGAGCGCGGTCGAACGCCAGCCCGAGGGCCGCTTCGGACTTCGCCAGGAGAAGCGGCTCGGTGACCTCCTTCTGGAAAACGGTGTGCTGACCCCCGAGCAGCTGGAGACCGCGCTGGCCGCGCAGCGCCGTCAACACCGGCCACTCGGCCAGGTACTGCTCGCCCAGGGCATGGTCGACGAGAAGGCGCTCGCCGCCGTGCTGAGCGTGCACTTCAATGTGCCCCAGGTCGACTTCACCCGTTCACGCATCGACAAGGACGCGCTGGCGCTGATCCCTGAAGCCTATGCCCGTGAGCACACCATTCTCCCGATTCGCCTCGAGAAAGACGTGCTCGAAGTCGCCACCGTCGACCCGGGCGACCTGGCGTTGCTTGCCGAGCTCAAAGTCCTCACGCGCAAACGCATCAAACCGCTGCTGGGCGTGCGCTCGGAGATCGACCGAGCGATCACCCAGTCCTACAAGCTGCGCACCGGCGTCGATCAAAACGTCCGCTCCTTCCAGGAGTCGCTGCAGCCGAAGCCGGTGCCTCGCCGCTTGTCGGACGTCAAGCAGGACGCGCCGGTCGTCCAGATCGTGGACTTGATCATCGCGCAGGCTGCCGAGGAACGGGCCTCGGACATCCACATCGAGCCGCAACAGGATCACCTGCGGGTCCGTTTTCGGATCGACGGCGTGCTGCACGATGCCACCAGGCTCCCGGCCACCCTGGCGGCGCCAATTTCGTCCCGGGTCAAGCTGCTGGCCAACCTCGACATCGTCGACCGGCGCCACAGCCAGGACGGACAGATCCAGACCACGGTTGATGGGCGGCCGCTCGACATCCGGGTGGGCACCATCGAAACCATCTGGGGCGAAAAGGTCGTGCTGCGGCTATTGGAGCGGTCGCGCTCCATCCTTCGCCTCGACACGCTGGGCTTTTCTCCGGCCGCGCTGCAGACGTTTCGCGGATTGATCAAATCGCCCTACGGCATGATCCTGGTGACCGGCCCGACGGGAAGCGGAAAGACGACGACGCTCTACGCCGCCCTCAACGAGCTCAACAGCGTGGAGCAGAACATCATGACCATCGAGGACCCGGTGGAGTACACCTTCGAGGGCGTCAACCAGATCCAGATCAATCGCCTCGCCGGCATCACCTTTGCTAACGGGCTGCGCGCCATCCTCCGCCAGGACCCGGACGCCATCCTGGTAGGCGAGATCCGCGACAAGGAGACCGCCGAGATTTCGGTGCAGTCCGCCTTGACGGGCCACTTCGTGCTGTCGTCACTGCATGCCACCGATGCGGTGGGCGCGATCTACCGCTTCCTCGAGATGGGGATCGAGTCGTTCATGGTGACCTCGGCCGTCAGCGGCGTGCTGGCGCAACGACTCGTCCGCCGCATCTGTCCCGAGTGCGCTTCGGCGTACGAGCCGCCGCCGGAGGAGCGCGAGTTTTATCGGCAGGTCGGCGGCCACGGCATGGTCTTCCAGCGGGGAACCGGCTGCGCCTTCTGCGCGCACACCGGGTTCTACGGCCGGATCGGCGTGTTCGAAGTGTTGCGGATGAGCGACGCCGTCAAGCGGCTTCTGATCCGCGATGCTCCCCCGGAGGCGTTGCGGCAGCGCGCCATTACGGAGGGCATGACCACGCTCAGGTCGGCCGGGTTGACCAAGATCGATGAGGGCTTGACCACGATCGCCGAGGTGATGCGCTCGGTGCACTTGAGCGAGGACATGGATGCCTAGCTACGCCTACCGGGCCTATAACGAGTCGGGCCAGCGGCGCGATGGGCGGATCGAGGCCGCCGGGACCGCCGCCGCCGAGCAGGCACTCTGGCTGGAAGGGCTCAAGATCGTCGAGATCCATCCGGCGCCGCCCAAGAAGACGATGGCGGATTACTTTCCCAGTCTCTACCGCATTTCGCAGGCCGACATCATCCTCTTCACCCGCCAGCTCGCGACCTTCGTCGGGGCCGGTGTTCCGATGAGCCGGGCGCTGGGCGTCATCGCCGAGGAAACGGCATCGCCCCTTTTCAAGCGGGTGATCCTCGCCGTGCTGGCCGACCTCGAGCGAGGACAGAACCTCTCCGACGCGCTGGTCAAGCACCAGAAAGTCTTTCCGGCTCTCTACATCGACCTGGTGCGCGTCGCGGAGCTGACCGGTAACCTCGAATCCACCCTCACCCAGCTGGCTGGGTACCTCCGGCGCGACTTGAACACCCTTCGGCGAGTGCGCACGGCCATGGTCTATCCCGCCGTCATCCTGGTCGTCGCGGCCGGCGTGGTCCTCATCCTGGTCTTCTTTGCCTTGCCAGCCTTCACGCGCATTTTCGCCGAGTTCAAAGTCGAGCTGCCGCTCCCGACACGGATCCTGCTCGGCATCGTTGACGCCATCCGCACCTGGGCGCTCGTCATCGTGGGTGTCATCGTCGCACTCGCCGGCGGAATCGTGGTGGCGTTGCGAACCGAGCGCGGCATCTACCTCAAAGATCAACTCTCGATCAAGCTGCCGATCCTGGGGCCGATCGTCCTCGCGGCGGTGCTCAACCGTTTCGCTCGAACCCTGGCCATGGTGCTCAAAGCCGGCGTGCCGTTGGGCCAAACCTTCGACGCGGTGATCGCGAGCACCGGCAACAGCGTGTTCCAGCGAGGGCTGACCACGGTTCGCGACCAGATGACCAGCGGCGAAGGCTTCGCCGGGCCACTGATCCGGACCCGGTTGTTCCCGCCGATGCTGACCCAGATGGTCCGGGTTGGCGAGGAAACGGGAACGCTCGACACCTACCTGGAGCAGGCGGCGGACTTCTACGAGGAAGAGCTCGACTATCGCATCCGCACCATGACGTCGCTCATCGAACCGGTGATGACGGTTGCGGTGGGATTGGTCGTCGGCTTCATCGCGGTTTCCCTGATCTCTGCGATGTACGGACTCGTGGGGGCGATCAAGTGAGAGGCCGGCGCGGGTTCACGCTGATCGAGACGACCGTCGCCATCGCCTTGCTGGCGGTCATCGTCGTGACCATTCTCAGTGCGTTCTCGGCGATCACGCTGGCCGCCCGCCGGCACCAGCAGGTGACCACACTCGACCGTCTGACCCGCTCGGAAGCCGAATACATCAAGAGCCAGGCCTATACGACCGGCGCGACCAGCGGAACTTATTCCACCAATCCGGCGAGCGGTTACACGGTCACCTATCAAGTCCTCTACTACAGCGCCGCCACCAATCCGCCCACCTTCCTCACCATTAACCCCGACGTCGGGCTCCAGGAAATCGTCCTGACGGTTAACGGACCCAACGGATCGAGCGAAGTCCTCGACTTCCTGAAGGAGCAACCGTGAGGCGGCGGCAGCGAGGTTTCACCCTGGTCGAGGGCATGGTCTCCCTCGCCATCCTCGCCATCATCACCCTGGCAATGGGCGGCACCTTCCTGGTCGCTTATCGAACGATCAGCACCGAGGCTCGCGTGATCGCCGCCGACGAAGCCGTTAGCGGCGCCAGCCTGTGGTTGACCCGCGATCTCAACAGCGCGAATGTCCTGCCCACGGGAACCGCCGACGCCACCCCAAGTTCCGTCAGCTTCAGCTACGGGTCACCGCCCGTGGTCAGCGTGGTCTACAGCGTCAACGCCAACCACGACCTGGTTCGTACCGTCAACGGCCAGGCAGGAACAGCAGCGCGTGGTATTAGCAGCGTCAATTTCAGCGCAGTCGGCTGCTATGCGACGGTTGTCATCCAACCCTCGGCAACCGGAGCCGCGGCCGTGACGCTGAACGTCAGTAACCGCCCGGCGGGATGCTTCTGATGCACAGCACCCGAATGCTCCGACAGCGGGGACAGGCGCTCCTCCTGATCCTGGCGTTCGTGGCCGCCTTCCTGCTGGTCGTGTGGGCGGCGCTGACCCTCGCCAGTGCTGGGTTCCTCGGATCAAACGCGGTCCGCGCCGATACGCGAACGACCTATGCACTCGACGCTGGACTCGCGTATGCCATGCAAGTCATCGATGACAAAAATGGCAACGGTTGCAATGCGCCTCGGACGAGCAACTTCACGCTCAATTATCCGACTGGAGTCATCACCGTCAATGTCGCGATCAGGAAAGGCAGTCAATGCCACGGCAATGGGGCGACCTGGAACATCACCATCAACGTCACCGGAACGAGCCGGACCCTCACCGCCCTCGTGACAGAGGTCAACGGAACGTCCACCGTGACGTGGGAAGCATTCCAATGACGGCCCGGCTCGGCCTGGATCTTGGGACGCGCGAGCTGAGGCTGCTCCAGGCCGGCGGCCGGCGCCTCACCCATCATGCCGAGGTGTTGCTTCCCGAGGGGGCGATGGTGGATGGCATCCCAACATCCCTGCTGACGACGACCGTGCGTAGCGCCCTCGATGCCGGCGCCTTCACCGCCGTGCGCGCCCGAGTCGCGATCGCCGAGACCGGGACCGCGTTCCGCGATTTCCGGCTGCCGCGGCTCGCCGGCAGCGAGCTCAGCCGCGCCGTCGCGTTCGAGGGCCGCCGCCTGGTACCGATGGAGGCGGCCGATGTCTACTTCGCCTGGCACGCGAGCCGCGACTCGAACGGCTACGCCGTCTACCTGGTCGCGGCGCGGCGAGCCATGATCGACGCCGTGCTCGCGGCCGTGGGGGCTGCCGGCCTGCAGGTCGAGCGGATGGATCTCAAGCCACTGGCGCTGGCGCGCGGCATGGGGGTGTCCGACGGCTTGCTGCTCGAATGGGGCGCGGCGGAAGCCACATTGGTCCTCATGGTGCGCGGGCGACCCCGGTTCTTTCGGACCTTTTCGCTCGACGCCCCGCCGGAAGACGCCGACGCGCAGCTCGACGAGCTGGCCCTCTCCCTC
>WNFX01011391.1_pt1 | contig 20375 bp, 17 predicted proteins | sample 5400111 | NCBI WGS metagenome assembly WNFX01 (sample SAMN13153363, study PRJNA577476) | soil metagenome | isolation source: 40 cm soil or saprolite under grassland replicate 1 | place: USA:California | collected 2016-06-15 | reverse complement strand
ACGTTCGTGCGGGGCCGGCGGGCGCGCGGATGCCGGTGAGCCCGCGGATGCCGACCGACCCGGCCGCTCACGTGCCAGCTTGCGGTGGTCCCAGGACACGACGCGAAACGGCTCAACGACGCACGCGACCCGCTTGCGCACCGTGTGCTCGACATAGCCGGCCGCGGCGTCGGCCTGGATGTCCATGGTCCGCGACACGATCACGGCGCCGATCTTGGCTACCGCGGCGTAGTCGCCGATCAGGCGCGCGGTGCCGTAGATGAGCGCGCCACGCAGCTCGCCGTAATCCTGCCCGGTTTCGACCAGGCAGCTGATCCGGGGGTCGCGCACGAGGTTTCGCACCTTCTGCGATCGCCGGTAGGTGAAGAACGCGATCTTGCCGTCGATCAGCCCGTAGAACAGGGTCACGAGGTGGGGGGTGCCGTCCGGGTTGATCGTCCCGATCTGGACCTTCTTGCTGGCGCTGAGCAGGTCGGCGATCTCGCCGGCGGTCATCCGGACCCGTGACCGTTCACTCACCCCGAAAGTAGAACACGTTCCAGCGCGAGCGGGCAAGAAGGATCGCAGGGTACAGTCTGCGCCCGTGACGACGATGCCAGCGCAGTTCGAGCGGGCGGCGCGGGCGGCGGAGGCGGCCAAGGGCTTCATGCCGCCGGCGGAGGGCCGGGTGCTCGGCGAAACCGCCCGCGAACACGCCCGCCTCGGCCCGGTGGTCGAGATCGGCACCTACTGCGGAAAATCGACGATCTACCTGGCCGCGGCGGTGGCGGGCACCGGGCGGCGGGTCGTCACCGTCGACCATCACCGTGGGTCGGAGGAGAACCAGCCCGGCTGGGAGTACCACGACGTCTCGCTCGTCGACGCGCGGACCGGGCGGCTGGATACGCTGCCCGCCTTCCGCGCGAATCTCGCCGCGGCCGGCCTGGAAGACCATGTGATCGCCGTCGTGGGGCGGTCGGCCGACGTGGCCACGCTGTGGCGCGCGCCGATCGGCATGCTTTTCATCGACGGCGGGCATACCGACGAAGCCGCGCAGGCCGACTATCAGGGCTGGGCGCCGTGGGTGACCGCCGGCGGCGCGCTGGCCATCCACGACGTGTTCCCCGATCCTCGCGACGGCGGTCAGGCGCCCTACCGGATCTATCTGCGCGCACTGAGGTCGGGCGCGTTCACGGAGGTCCGCGCCGAAGGCTCACTGCGCGTCCTGCGGCGCACAGGTGCGGGGATCGGCTGAAGGCTCCGCCGTGCGCCGGTCGGGCCCGCGCTCCGCCGGGTAACGCGCGGCCGTGGCGCAGCCGCACCCCGCCGCGTCCGCCGGGAGCCCGGGGACCCCGACGCCGCCGGCCCGGCGAAACAGATCCGCGCCGCCGGTCGTAGTGGACAGCGCGTCCGCGGCGAGGATCACCGCGGCGGCGGTCCAGCTGCTCTGCTCGGCGGGGAAGTGCGCGCGGTTCGCGAACTGCCACCCGGTCCAGTAGGCGCCGCTCTCGTGGCGCAGATGCTGGACCGCCGCGTAGACACCGAACGCCCGTTCGCTGTCGCCGACGGCGTCAAGGGTGAGCACAAGCTCACACGTCTCCGCGCCGGTGATCCACGGTTCGTCGTTCACGCAGCGGACGCCGAGGTCGGGGACGACGAACTCCGCCCACCGCCCGGCGAGCCGCCGGCGCGCGGCGTCACCGCGTACCGGGCCGGCCAGCACGGGGTAGTACCAGTCCATCGAGAACCTGGCCTTGTCGGCGAATGCCTCCGGGTGCTCGGTGATCACGTGCCTGAGCTGATCGGCGGCGAGTTCCCAGTCCGGCTGCGGCTCACCCAGGTATTCGGCCAGCGCGACCGCGGACCGCAGGCTCTGGTAGGTGCTAGAGCATCCGGTGAGGAGCGCCAAGCTGGCGGGCGTGCCGTCAGCGGCTCGCTCCCAGGTGATCTCACCGCGGTCGGTCTGCAGCCGAAGGACGAACGTGACGGCGCGGCGCACGGTCGGCCACATGCGGACCGCGAATGCCTCGTCGCCGGTGACCTGCAGCTCGTGCCACACGCCGACGGCGGCGTACGCTACATGGTTGCTGTCGGCCGCAGCGTCCGCCACCCGGCCGCAAACGGTCATCTTGGGCCACGACCCGTCGCCGCGCTGCGAGCGGCGCAGCCACTCGTACGCCCGCCTGGCCGGGTCGGTGAGGCCGCAGACGGTGAGCGCCATGGCGCACTCGACGTGATCCCAGGCGTCGGTGTGCCCGTCCGGCCACGGGATCGCGCCCGACGGTTCCTGCATCAGGGCGATGCTGCGGCCCGTCGCGAGGACCTCATCGGCGCTCAAGATCCCCGGGACCGCTGGAAGGTCGCTCCCCTCACGCCGCGGCATGCGAATGCTCCGGCCGATCCTCCATCTGCGCAGGGGTGCTTCGGGCCGGCTTTCGCAGGTAGATAACGAGGCTCTTGCCCAGCACCGGGTTCAGGGCGCGCTCGGCCAGCCGAGTGACGGCCGGCCGCTTCACGATGTCCCAGACCAGCAGTTTGTGGTAGGCGCGGGCCAGCGGATGGCGGTCATCGTGCACCCCGACGGCGCACTTCAGCCACCAGTACGGGGAGTGCAGGCCGTGTGCGTGGTGGTGCGCCCCCACCGTGAGACCGGACCTCTTGAGCTTGGCTTCGAGCTCGACTCGCGTGTAGATGCGGACGTGCCCGCCTGGGGTGTTGTGGTACTCCTCCGACAGCGCCCAGCACACGCGTTCGGGCAGCCAGCTCGGCACGGTTACGGCCGCTTGCCCGCCCGGCTTGAGCACCCGCGCGAGCTCGTTCATGGCGCGCTGATCGTCAAGGATGTGCTCAAGTATCTCGGCCGCGATCACGCGGTCGAATGAGGCGTCGGCGAACGGCATCGAGGTGGCGTCACCAACGGCGGTGCGCGCTGCGGCGCCGCCTGGCGCCTCGCCGGCCGCGCGCATCGCGGCGAACATGCCGGCGACGTCGTGCAGCTCCCCCGCGTTCATGTCGAGCGCGACGACGTCGGCACCGCGCCGGTAGACCTCGAGAAACGTTCCTTGACGCGATACCACGCCGCCGCGCCGAGCCGTGCCCGCCACGCCGGCGAGTCGTGCACCTCGCGCAGCGTCGCCGCCAGCACTTCGGCGTCGCCCGGCGGCACCTGCACGGCGGCGTCGCCGACCACCTCGGGGAGACCGCCGGTCTGGCTCACGATGAGGGGCGTGCCCGAGGCCATGTGCTCGAGCGCCGGGAGTGAGAATCCCTCGTACAGCGAAGGCACCACCGCGATCTCGGCGCTGGCCAGCAGGGCGGCCAGTTGGCTGTCACTGATGCCGTGCACGAACCGTACCCGGTCGGCGAGCGTGAGTTCGCCGATCAGCCGCGCCGTGGGGCCGCCAGCGGAAAGCTTGCCGACCACGGTCACGTGCACGTCTCGTTCCGTGGCCAGCTTGGCCGCGGCGCGCAGCAGTACCTGTACCCCCTTCATCGGGGAGTCGGCGCTTGCGACGGCGACGATATGGCCGGCCACCCTGGCCTCGGGGCGCGGGTGAAAGAGGCGGGTGTCGACGCCGAGCGGTATCACGTGGACGCTGGCGGGCGGCACCTTGAAGTCCGCGCAGATGTCGCGGCGCGACGACTGTGACACCGTGAGGATGTCGCCGACCTTGCGGGCGACGCGCGATTGCATGCGCACGAAACCGTACCAGCGCCGTTTGGACAGCCGCGCGAGGCCGTGCACAGCTCGCAGCTCGATCCGCCGGTCAACGCTGATCGGGTGGTGGATGCTCGTGACGAGCGGCAGGCCGAGCCGGTCAATGCCGAGCATGCCGTAGCCGAGCGCCTGATTGTCGTGCACGACGTCGAACTCGCCGCGGCGCCGCTTGAGCTCGCGCAGTGCCCGCAGGCTGAAGGTCAGGGGCTCGGGGAAGATGCCCGTCCACATGGCGGTGACTTCGAGCACATCGATCCAGTCGCGGTACTCGCCCAGCCGCGGCGTGCGGAACGGGTCGTCGTCGCGGTACAGGTCGAGGCTGGGCACCTCACGCAGCACTGGCCCCGGATCGAGTTCGGGATAGGGCTGACCGGAGAAGACTTCTACCCGATGGCCGAGCGCGGCAAGTTCGCGGCTGAGGTGGCGCACGTAGATACCCTGGCCGCCGCAGTGCGGTTTGCTCCGGTAGGACAGCAGGGCGATGCGCAGCGGAGGGTCGATGGTGATCACGCGTCACCCTCCTCGATCGCTCCGCTTGCCAAGCGCAGATCCGCGCGCAATGCCCTTGGCCACAGGACCCTACCACCGGGTACCTCACGTCACGTTACGTGCCGTCTGTTCTATTCCGCCACAGCCAGTGGCGGATTTGATCACATGAGCAGGTAAGGGCTGCGCCCGCCCTCGCACTCATGTTTTGGGTCGTTTGGCCAGGGTGGTGGCCGGGTTGCTCTCCGCCCCACCGCCGCGACTTCCCGGTCACCGCGATCGCGTCACCGGGTGCGCTGCGTGCCTGCGGCATAGCGGGTGGGGTCGGAACCCGGCACGAGCCGGACCAGGCCGCGCCGCTCGAGCAGCCGCAGGTGCGCCGCGGCCTCGCCCGCCGCCAGCCTGCGATGCATGGGATGCATGCCCGCGAAGGGTGTGTGCCATCGCATTCTGGATGCGACTTCCCAGACCGTTACCGAACGGCTGCCGCTACCTGTCGCATCGTCGTGTCCTGGCGAGCCGTCGGCGAGGATCTCCCTGATCTCGGCCAGTCGTTCCTCATGATGCGCGGCAATGGCGTCAATCCGGTCGCCGAGGTCGGTGAACCGGTACTCGTGCGCGGGCAGCGCTTCCTTGGCGCCGATTTCGCCGACCCGCGCGAGCGAGTCGAGGAAGTCCGCGAGCGGATTCGCCGCTGGCTCCTCGAAGGCGTACAGGCCGACGTTGGGAGTGATCGTCGGCAGTACATGGTCGCCGGTGAACAGGCGATCGGAGTCCTCGAGGTGGAGGCAGACGTGGCCAGGTGAGTGACCGGGCGTCCAGATCACCCGCAGCTTGCGCCCGGGCAGGTCGGCAACATCGCCGTCAGACAGCTCGCGATCGGGAATCGCGGGCGGGTCGATGTGCGCCGGCGAGGTCCGGACCTCGTTGATCTCGGCCTCGCTGGCGCCGGCCCGGCGCAGCGCGGCAAACTCCCACTCGCGGCCGCTTTCCCGCCGCAGCCGACGGAACTTCCTGACGATCTCGGCGTCGGCGGCGTGCATCGCGATCCAGGCGCCGGACGCCTCGCGCACGCGCCCGGCAAGCCCGGAGTGATCCGCGTGGTGATGGGTGACGACGACGCCGTACACGTCCGACACGTCGAGGCCGACCGCGGCGAGGCCGCCCGTGAGCGCGTTCCACGACTCCAGATGCTCCCAGCCGGCATCGATCAAGACCGGCCCGCGGGCAGATTCGAGTGCGTACACGAGCGTGTAGGCGAGCGGGCTGCCAGGAATCGGGACCGGCACGCTCCACACGCCGTCGCCGAGATCTTCGGGCGCTGGTTGGGCTCGCACGCTGCTCCTTGCTGGCCGGGGGATCAGATCCGCTCCAGGATGGTGGCGGTGGAAAGCGCGCCGCCCGCGCACATGGTAATGAGCGCGGTCGCCGAACCCGACCGCTCAAGCTCGTGCAGGGCAGAGGTGATCAACCGTGCGCCGGTGGCGCCGACCGGGTGGCCGAGGGCGATCGCACCGCCGTTGACGTTCACCTTGGCCATGTCGGGCTTGTGCACGCAGGCCCAGGACAGGACGACCGAGGCGAACGCCTCGTTCACCTCGAACAGGTCGATGTCTCCTACGGTCATTCCCGCGCCGGCGAGCACCTTCGCGGTGGCTTGCACGGGGCCGTCGAGGTGGTAGTAGGGTTCGGCGCCGACCAGCGCCTGGGCGAGGATCCGCGCACGTGGCCGCAACCCGCTCGCACGTGCCGCCTGCTCGTCCATGACGAGCACCGCGGCTGCGCCGTCGGAGACCTGTGACGCCGTGCCTGCCGTGTGGCGCGCGCCCTCGCCCCTGACCGGCTTCAGCGCAGCCAGGGCCCCGCGCGACGTGTCACGCAGGCCCTGGTCCCGGCTGACCAGGGCCGTCCGGGTGCCAGCGACGGCGTCATCGCCGGGCACGGGCGCCTGGACGGGCACGATCTCGCGGTCGAACCGGCCGTCCGCCCAGGCCTGAGCGGCGAGTTGCTGTGACCGCAGGCCGAACTCGTCGAGCTGCTCGCGGCCGAGGCCGCGCCGGTCGGCAATCCGCTCGGCAGCGGCGAACTGATCAGGGATGTCGATCGACCAGTCGGCGGGCCTCGGCGTGGCGGGCAGCACGTTGCTGCCGAGCGGGCAGCGGCTCATGGCTTCGACGCCGCAGCCAATGGCGGCGGTGGCGACACCGGCGTGGACGATGGCGGCGGCCAGGTGAACTGCCTGCTGGCTCGATCCGCATTGGCAATCGATCGTCGTCGCACCCGTCTGCGCAGGCAGGCCAGCATACAGCCAGGCGTACCGGCCGACGTGACCGCCCTGTTCGCCCGATTGCGTCACGCATCCGGCGAATACCTGGCCGACCGTGGACGGGTCGATGCCGGCCCGCATGACCACCGACCGTTGCGCGTGGCCGAGGAGAGCTTGCGGCTTGAGCCCGGCGAGCCAGCCGCCGCGCTTGCCGATCGGCGTCCGGACGGCTTCCACGATGACTGGGTTGCCCACGCCGCCTCCCTCGGTCCTGGCCGCATCTCCCCGGTCCTGGCCATGCGTTGATCAAATTATAACGTGTTCTAGTTACGGGCGCCCGCCGGCGGTCACCACACGGGGCGCCGCACGCCGGGCCGGTGTGACAAGCGGCAAAATGGCATCGGGACACACCCTGGCCGCTGTCAACCGGCACCGGCCCTCGGAGGTCGTATGAGTGTCGCAAACATTGGCGCTTGCAGGCACCGCAGTGGTCGCAGGACGGCGAGCATGTCCAGGGGAACTCCGCTGCTGCAAATGGCGCTGCTGGCTGAGTCGGCCCGGCTCGTGGCGCTCGGGCACCGGGTCGGCTCGAAGCGCGGTGGTGTTGCTTCCGGGGGGGAGTGGCGCCACCGCGCTGACCGCGCGGCGCACCAGGCACGGATCACTCAGAAATCGTGCAACAGCCGGTCGGCGGCCACCTCGAGCAGTGACTGCACCTGCTCGACCGTGCGCCTGCCCTTGAGGATCTCGAGCAACTCGGAGACCCAGACGTTGGCCAGCGACTTGCACAACGAGCGCTCGAGTGCGCGGCGCCCCTCGTCGTCGGCGCCATGGCTGGCCACGCGCAGCAGCAGATCCGTTATGCGATCGCCGAAGTCGGTCTGCACGCTCGACATGATCAGTGATCGGACCAGGGCGTCGGCGAGTTCAGGCTCGCGCATCAGACCGCGAGTGGCGCGCATCAGCACGTCCACCGCGCGCCGGGCGGGCGCGGCGGCCTTTGGCGGGCGCCGCTGGATGCTGGTTTCGAGCAGGTCGATCTCTTCCGCGACGACGGCTACGACGAGGTCCATCTTGGACGGGAAGTAGCGATACAGCGTGCCAAGCGCCACGCCTGCCCGTTCGGCCACCGTGCGCATCTGCATCGCCTCGATGCCGCCACGTGACGCCAGCGCCGCCGCGGCCTGCACAATCCGTTTCCGGCGATTGTGCTGGCTGCGGGAACGCGCGCCCATGGTCGCTTCGGCGGTCACCACATTCGCGCCTGAGTGCCGCGCTGCGGGTTGGCGGCCCGGAATGGCGTTTCCCTCCTTCGTTGTGCCTGTGGGCGCCGGGCGCCTCCTTGCGCTCCTGCGCGGATATCAAGTGAGAACACGTTATCTGATTACCCGCCAGTTACCTTGTAACCAGGCGTGTACCGCACCGTGCCGCGCCACATGCAGGGCAGCGGCTCATCATAACGATGGACCACATTGGCGATACGGACTAGAATTCGTTCTAGTTTGGTGCTGTGCTGTCCTGCCCCGGGGGCTTGGACTCTGCTGGCCATGACATTGAGCGACGCCCAACCGGCGGTGGTGCTCGGCCGCCTTCACCTGCTGGAGCGCAGCTGATGGATTTCGAGCTTGACGAAGGCCAATCGCAGCTCCGCGACCTTGCCGCCGGGCTGCTTGACCGCGTTGACGGCGGGCCTGACCTGGTCGCGCCCTACGACGCGGCCGCGTGGAAGGCAATGGCCCAAGCCGGGCTGCTCGGCGCCTGCCTGCCCGAGGACGTTGGCGGCGCCGGGCTCGGCCCCGTCGGCATGGCGGCGCTGCTGCGTGAGGTAGGGGCGCACGCGGCCGCGGTTCCCGCCTTCGCCACGCTCGCGCTCGGCGCGTTTCCCATCGCGCGCCACGGCACGCCCGCTCAGCGCGCGATCCTTCCCGCTGTCACCGACGGCGACCTTGTGCTGACCGCTGCGGTGCGTGAGCCGGGCAACTTCCGCCCGCCCCGCACCGTTGCGCATCGCTCCGGCGACGGCTTCCTGCTGACCGGCGTCAAGATCGTGGTGCCCTTTGCGCAGCAGGCGGCGTTCGTGCTCGTCCCCGCGACCGTGCCGGGAGAGGGTACGGGCGTGTTCCTTGTCACGCCGGATGCCAGCGGAGTCTCGCATGATCCGCATCCAACCGCGTCAGGCGAGCCCGCCTCGCGGATCGGCCTGGACGCGGTCAGGGTCGGGGCGGACGCGCTGCTCGGCGGGCGGCCAGACGAGGTGGCCGCACGTGACGTGGAAAGGTACGCCGTTGCCGGCGCGGCCGCCGTCATGTCGGGTGTCCTCGCCGCTGCGCTGAAACTGACCACCGCGCACGTGCAGACCAGGGAGCAGTTCGGCCGCCCGCTCGCGGAGTTCCAGGCGGTCACGATGCAGATCGCGGATGTCTATATCGCGGGCCGGGCGCTGGACGCCGCCATGTGGGCGGGCTGCTGGCGGCTCGGCGCCGGCGGCAGCGCTCACAGCAACACCGACGACAACACCCACGGCGACACCGATGAGGTACTCGCGGTCGCGGCCTGCGCCGCCGCCGGCCCGGCGCTGCGTGCCCTCTATACCTGCCAGCATCTGCACGGTGGTGTCGGCGTCGACGTGACCTATCCGCTGCACCGCCTTTTCGCCGCGGGCACACAGTACGCCCGGTTTCTCGGCGGTGAGGGGGCGCGGCTCGACGTGCTCGCCAGCCTGCTCACGGCATCGCAGGCCGAGCAAGCGCGCTAGCGTCCGCCGAAGATCTACGGGACATCCGAGGAGGGGCAGGAGTGTTCATCGACCTCACCGAGGAACAGCGCAAGCTCCGCGACGAACTTCGCGGCTACTTCGCCACGCTGGTATCTCCCGCGGAACGGCTGGCCCTGGAAAACGACTCGTTCGGGCCGGCCTACATGGACATCTGCCGCCGTCTCGGCCGCGACAGGTGGCTGGGCCTCGGCTGGCCGGAGGAACTTGGCGGGCGCGGGTACGGCCCGGTTGAGCAGCAGATCTTCGTCAACGAGGCGGCGCGGGCGCAAATTCCATATCCGCTGATCACCCTGCAGACCGTGGCCCCGACGCTGATGAGGTACGGCACGCCGGAGCAGAAGGACTTTTTCCTGCCGGCGATCCTCGCGGGCGAGTGTCATTTCGCCGTGGGCTACAGCGAGCCCGAGGCGGGCACCGACCTTGCCGCGCTGCGGACGACCGCCCGCCGCGGGCCCGATGACGGCGGCGGCGAGGTGTATATCGTCAATGGCCAGAAGATCTACACCAGCGGCGCCCACCACGCCGGCTACGTGTGGCTGGCCGCGCGCACCGATCCGGCCGCCCCCAAGCACAAGGGGATCTCGATTCTCATCGTGGACTGCAGCGATCCCGGCTTCAGCTGGACGCCGATTATCACGGCGGACGGGCGGCATCACACGAACTCGACGTACTACTCGGACGTCAGGGTGCCGGTCTCGATGCTTGTCGGCCACGAGAACGAGGGCTGGAGCCTGATCGTCAACCAGCTCAACCATGAGCGCCTCACGCTAGGCCCGGCCGGTAACCTCGGGCAGCACTACGACCGGCTTGTCCGCTGGGCGCGGACCACGACCGGCGGCGACGGCAGGCTGCTGATGGATGAGCCAGAGGTACGGCGGGCGATCGCCCAGGTCTACACCTGGCTGCGCATTAACGAGCTGCTGAACTGGCAGGTCGCAGCGGGCATGAACGCGGGCTGGCTGGGTGCGCCGGATGCGTCGGCGAACAAGGTTTACAGTTCCGAGCGGCTGCAGGACACCGGCCGGCTGGTGGGCGAGATGCTCGCGCGCTATGGGGATCCGGCCGACCCGCGGACGAGGGAGTTCATGGAACAGCTCGATACGGGGATCAAGGGCGCACTGGTGATGACCTTCGGCGGAGGTGTGAACGAGGTGCAGCGGGAATTGATCGCGATGCTCGGGCTTGGCCTGCCTCGTGCCCCGCGGTGACGGAGCGCCGCGTGCCTGACGATGCGACGGTGCACGACCAGGTGCTCGCGCTTGCGCGGCGGCTCTCGGCGGAGAACGACCGGCACGCGGGGCAGGCGCCTGAGCCGGTGTCCATGCCCTTGATCCGGCAGTGGTGCGAGGCGATCGGCGACCGCAGCGCCATCTACACGGACGCGTGGGACACGGTCGTCTCGGCCCACCGCGGTGTGGTGGCGCCGCCCGCGATGATCCAGGTCTGGACCATGCCGGGACTCGCGCGCAAGCCGGGCGGGACGGCGGCCGACGAGATGCTCTCGATGCTGCGGGCGTCCGGCTATACCGGCGTGGTCGCCACGAACTGCGAGCAGACCTACGACAGGTACCTGCGGCCGGGGGAGGTGCTGCGGGCCACGACGCGCATGGGGGGTGTCACCGGGCCGAAGCGGACCGCTCTCGGCGAGGGATATTTCGTCACCTGGCATACCACGTGGTTCAGCGAGGACGAGCGCGTCGGGCGGATGAAAGAAACCGGTGCCGCCTGAGCAGGACCAGGCTGAGCGGGCGCCGGGTCGCTATCCGCTGCGCCCGGCCATCAATGCGGACACCCGTTTCTTCTGGGCCGGCGCGGAAGCGGGTGAGCTGCGCATCCAGCGCTGCCGCGGCTGCGGCACGCTGCGCCACCCGCCTGGCCCGGTGTGCCCGCACTGCCACGGCACCAGCCATGACCATGTCGTGGCATCTGGCCGCGGCGAGGTGTTCAGCTACGTCGTGCATCACCATCCTCCGGTGCCCGGCAGGAAGGCGCCCTTCGTGGTGGCCGTGGTGCAACTGCCCGAGGGCGTACGGATCGCAGGGAACGTTCTCGGCGTGCCACCGGACCAAGTGCATGTTGGGATGCCTGTCGAGGTGGTGTTCGAGCGCGCCGACGCCGAACTTGTGCTGCCGCAGTGGAAGCCCGTCAGCGACGGTACTGACGTGCTGCCTGAGCTTGTCGTGCCGCTGACCACGACCACCGTGGTCAGCGCCGCGATCGCGACAAGAGATTTCACTGCGCTGCATCACGATCGCGCCGCGGCCCGCGCACAGGGCATGGCGGACGTCTTCCTGAACATTCTCACCACCATGGGCCTGACCCAGCGCTTCGTCACCGACTGGGCGGGCCCGCGTGCCCTCGTGCGGGCGATCGCGGTGCGGCTCGGCGTGCCGGCCTGTGCGGGTGACACGTTGCACCTGACTGGACTGGTGACAGGCCGGGATGGCGACGGGTCGGTAACCGTCGACGTGCACGGCGCGTGCCACCTCGGTGAGCACGTGACGGCCACGGTCCGCCTGGAGTTCGCCGGGGAGCCGCGGTGACTCAGGCGGCGTCGCGGCAACCGGCCGCATTGTCCGGGCGGGCAGCGATCGCGGGCATCGGCGCGACCGAGTTCTCAAAGGACTCCGGGCGCACCGAGCTCCGCCTGGCGGCCGACGCGGTGCTTGCCGCGGTCGCTGACGCGGGCCTGGTCCCTGGTGATGTCGATGGTCTGGTCACGTTCAGCCACGACGCCAACTCCGAGGTGGCGGTGGCCCGGGAGACGGGGGTCGGTGAGCTGCGGTTCTTCGACCGGATCGAGTACGGCGGCGGCGCGGCGTGCGCGACGGTGATGCACGCCGCGATGGCCGTCGCGACGGGCGTCGCGAATGTCGTGGTCTGCTACCGCGCGTTCAACGAGCGGTCCGGGCGAAGGTTCGGCCAGCCCAGCCCGGGGCTGGGCGCGAACCCGTCATCGCTCGGCATCGAGATGAGCTGGCACGTGCCTTTCGGGCTCGTCACCCCCGCGGCCTGGGTCGCGATGGCGGCCCGGCGGTACATGCACGTCTACCGTGCCCGCAGTGAGGATTTCGGCGCGGTCGCGGTCACGATGCGCGAGCATGCGGCGGCGAACCCGGCCGCGTGGTTCTACCGCCGGCCCATCACCTTGGCTGATCACCAGGCATCCAGGTGGATCGTCGAGCCGCTGCACCTGCTCGACTGCTGCCAGGAGAGCGACGGCGCCGTCGCCGTCGTGGTCACGAGCACCGCGCGGGCGCGTGACCTGCCGCGGCCGCCGGCCGTGATCCGCGGTGCGGCGCAGGGATCGGGCGCCGGCCAGATGATGATGACCAGCTATTACAGCGACGACCCGGCCCAGCTGCCAGCCATGCGCGTCGTCGCCGACGGCCTGTGGCAAATGACCGGTCTTGCGCCGCCTGATATCGACGTCGCGGTGCTGTATGACCATTTCACGCCGTTCGTGCTTATTCAGCTTGAGGAACTGGGTTTCTGCCCGCCCGGCGAGGCGCGGCACTTCGTCGCTGACGGCGGCATCGGGCTCGGCGGGCGGCTGCCGGTGAATCCGCACGGCGGCCAGCTTGGCGAAGCCTATATTCACGGCATGAACGGCATCACCGAGGCGGTGCGGCAGGTGCGGGGGACGGCGGTGAACCAGATCGCGGAGGCCGAGCACGTGCTCGTGACGGCCGGGACGGGGGTCCCGACCAGCGGCTTGATCCTCGGCCGGGACTGACCGCGGGCCAACCCGGCCGGCCCGAGATCGCGGCGGCGGCGCGAAATCTGCTGGCTGGCGAGCCGCGTGGTTGCCACACTGCGAGCGTGATGGCTATCGAGACGATGGCAGGGCTCCTGTTGCGCGTCCCCGGCGTGACCGGGGTCCTGCTTGGCGGGAGCCGCGCGCGCGGTGACCACCGGCCTGACTCCGACACCGATCTCGGTGTCTACTACCGCGGGCCGCTCGACCTGGCCCGGCTTGAGTCGCTGGCCGCCGACATCGTAGGCGGGCCGGTGGACATCGCCGGACCCGGCGAGTGGGGCCCGTGGGTCAACGGCGGCGCCTGGCTGGTCCGCGACGGCGTGCACGTCGACTGGATCCTGCGTGACCTGGACCGGGTGCGCCGCGTCTGGCACGACTGCGCCGAGGGCCGGTACGAGATCGGTTACCAGCCCGGCCATCCGCTTGGTTTCTGGTCGCCCTGTTACGCGGGCGAGGTGGCGCTCGGGCGGTTGCTCGCCGACCCGTCAGGCGAGCTCGGCGACCTGCGCAGGCAGGCCAGCACGTACCCGGAACCGTTGCGTTCCGCGCTGGCCGCGGCCGCGTGGGAGGCGGACTTCAGCACGCAGATCGCGGGCCAGGCGGCCCCGCGCGGCGACGTGCTGTACGTCTCGCTGTGCCTGTCACGCGCCATCGGCGTACTGGTTCAGGCACTGTTCGCCTACCACCGCCGCTGGTGCCTCAACGAGAAGGGCGCGCTCGCCGCCGTCGAAGGTATGCCTGCGGCGCCCGCGGATTTCACCCGCCGGGCACGGGCGCTGCTCGGCCACCCAGGCACCACCGCCGGGGAACTCACCGTGAGCGTCGCGTCGGCGGCCGCGCTGGTGACCGAGGTGCGCGCGGTCCTCACCGACTCGGGACGCTAGGGCGATACCGCCGGCAAGCGCACGTCCTCGGGGCATCCAGGTGGTGCCAGTACAGGATGAGCCAGCTCGCGGTACCGGCACGGCACCCGGTGCCGCCCACCGGCCAGAAGCGCCTGGCTACCGATAGCGATATACCGAGTCGGAAAAGTGACATACCAGGCGGGTTCGCGGCAAGCGTGCGGCGCGCGCGGTAAAGTCGTTGCCATTACGGCCTGCCCGTCAGGCACCGGAACGCACCGAAAGGGCATCGGAGGGACAACCGGACGCCGGAGGAACGCAAACCGGACGGACTACCCCGAGAAGTCGCCCTCAGGGCGGATGACCCGGAAGACGGAAGAGGCTGGTTCTTGATCAATTTCGATCATGTGACGAAGCGGTATCCGGGATCGGCGGCCCCGGCCGTCAACGACCTGGATCTTGAGATGCCCGATGGCCAGACGATGGTCCTGGTCGGCCCGAGCGGCTGCGGCAAGACCACCTCACTGCGCATGATCAACCGCATGATCGACCTGACGGAAGGCCGCATCCTCCTCGACGGCCGGGACATACAGCAGACCGACCCGGCCAAGCTGCGCCGCGGGATCGGTTATGTCATCCAGCACGCGGGCCTGTTTCCGCACCGCACCATCGAGGACAACATCGCGACGGTCCCGCTGCTTGTCGGCTGGACGCGCAAGAAAGCCCGCGATCGCGCGCGGGAACTGATGGACCTGGTGAGCCTGGATCCCGCCTTGGCGCGCCGCTATCCGCACCAGCTTTCCGGCGGCCAGCAGCAACGGGTCGGCGTCGCGCGCGCGCTCGCCGCGGATCCGCCCGTGCTGCTGATGGACGAGCCGTTCAGCGCCGTCGGCTTCGACCGCGGCATCCGGCGGCTCTCCTTCTTCCCGGCTAGCGCACTCGACCTGGAGACCGACACCGTCGTGCCCGACCAGGCCACGGCGGCGACGGCGCGCGCCGTCGCCAAGGAATCCGGCCAGCCCTGGTTGCTCGTAGTAGATGCGCAACGGCTGCCGCGTGGCTGGGTTTCGGCAGCAGCGCTCGAAGAACTGCCCGCATCCGCCACGCTCGCCCAGGCGCCGCTCGCCGGATGGGGGCACACCTTCCGTGTGTCGACTGACTCGCTGCGGGCCGCACTCGACGCGACCGTGCTCTCCCCGACGAGCCGCGCGGCGGGCGTCGACGACGACGGGCGTGTCGTCGGTGTCACCTCCTACGACCGGCTCCGAATGGCCATTCACTCGTCGCAGGACGCTGCCGACCCGGCGGACGACCCCCGGAGCCCCCGCAAAGCCGACCCGGGAGATGACCCCCGGAGCCCCCGCGAAACCGACCCGGGAGATGACCCCCGGAGCCCCCGCGAAGCCGACGGCGCACAAGGACCCACCTGATGGACTGGGGCTGGATACCGCCGCACACGGGTTTTCTCTTGTCGCTCGCCGGGAGAAACCTGTATCTGGCGCTCATTCCCGTTGTGCTCGGCCTGGCCATCTCGGTGCCGCTCGGCGTGCTCTCGGTCCGGTGGGGCTGGGTGTACCCGCCGGTCCTCACCGCCACGAGCGTCATCTATGCGATCCCGTCGCTGGCCCTGTTCGTCTTCCTGATCCCGTTCACCGGGATCGTGGGGCCGACCGAAGACCTTACCTTGATCATTCCACTGACGCTCTACACGCTCGCCACGCTGGTCCCGAACGTCGTCGACGGGCTGCGCTCGGTGCCGGAACCGGTGCGCCAGTCCGCCACCGCGATGGGTTTCGGCGGGCTGCGGCGGCTTGTCCAGGTCGAGCTGCCCATCGCCGTGCCCGTCGTGATCGCCGGGCTGCGGGTCGCAACGGTGGCGAGTATCAGCCTGGTGAGCGTGGGCCAGCTCATCGGAAACGGCGCGCTTGGACTTTTGTTCACCGACGGTGAGCAGCGGAGCTTCCCGACGGAAATCTGGGCTGGGATCGGCCTGATCGTCATACTCGCGCTCGCCGCGGACGCGCTGCTCGTCCTGCTTCGCTGGATGCTGACACCATGGCTGCGGTCCGGCCCACGGACAAGGACGCGGTACCTGACCCGGGGAGAGGCGATATGAACGCGTTCCGGTCGGCGTGGGCGTGGCTGACACAGGCGCAGCAGTGGCACGGCGCCGACGGCATCCCGGCCCGGCTCGTCCAGCATCTCGAGTACACGGCCCTCGCGCTCGTCATCGCGACCCTGATCGCGCTGCCTCTCGGCCTGCTGATCGGGCACCGGGGCCGGGGCGGGTTCGCGATCGTCAGCCTGGCCAACTTCGGGCGGGCGCTGCCCACGCTCGGCCTGGTTGTCCTCGCCTACCTCATCACCACGGGCTCGTTGGCCGCGGTGCTCATCGCCCTGGTGGTGCTCGCGATCCCGCCAATCCTCGTCAACACCTACGAAGGCGTGCTCGGCGTCGATCGCGACATCAAGGACGCGGCCCGGGGGATGGGCATGACGGGCCCGCAGATACTGCTGCGGGCCGAAATCCCAGTGGCGTCGCCGCTGATCCTGCTCGGCCTTCGGACCGCGGCGATCCAGGTGGTGGCGACCGCCACGATCGCCGCGTACATCGGCATCGGTGGCCTCGGCCGCTACATCATTGACGGCCTGGCCCGCAACGATTACGCGATGGTCGCAGGCGGCGCGATAGTGGTTGTCGCGCTCGCGCTAGCCGTTCAGCTTCTGTTTGTCGGCGTCCGCCGCGTCGCGGTGCCCGCTGGACTACGCGCGCAGGCCCAGCCCTCCTGACCCAGGTTTCGTTCCTCATCTCTCGACGGAAGGAATTCTCCTTATGTCCCGCATAGTCAGCGGCGCGGCCCTCGGCCTGGCTGCCGCACTCGGCCTCACGCTCGCCGCGTGCGGCTCAAGCACCAAATCGTCCAATCCGCTGTCCGGCGGCACTGCCTCGAGCGGAACCGTCGTGGTGGGTTCGGCTAACTTCCCCGAGGATGTGCTGCTCGCCGAGATCTACTCGCAGGCCCTTGCGGCCAAGGGGGTCAAGGTCACCCGCAAATTCAACATAGGCGCCCGTGAGGTCTACTACCCGCAGATAGTTTCCGGCTCGATCACCATCCTGCCGGAGTACAACGGCGCGCTGCTGACCACCTCAGTCGACAAGAACAGCACCGCCGTGAGCACGGGAGATGTGAACGCCGCCCTCACCGCCAAGCTGCCGTCCTCGCTTGAGATCCTCAACTCCGCGTCCGCCCAGGACAAGGACTCGGTAACCGTCACGTCCGCCACCGCGGCCAAATACCACCTGACGTCGATTTCCGATCTCACCCCTTACGCGAAGAACCTGGTGATCGGCGGGCCGCCCGAGTTCAAGACGCGCGCCGACGGCATCGTCGGGCTCCAGAAGATCTACGGCCTGACCTTCAAGCAGTTCCAGCCGCTCGACGAGGCCGGGCCGGTCTCGGTTTCGGCGCTGAAGAGCGGCAAGGTGGCGGCGACGGATATCTTCACCACCGACCCGTCCATCCTCATCAACAAGTTCGTCGTGCTGCAGGACCCGAAGAACCTGTTCGCCGCCCAGAACGTGACGCCGCTGGTGTACAAGAAGGGCGTCAACTCGACGATCACCTCTACCCTGAACGCGATCTCGGGCAAGCTGACCACGCAGGGCCTGCTTGAGATGGACAAACAGATCGGAGTCAACAAGGAGGACTACGCGACTGTGGCCAAGAACTGGCTCAGCCAGAACGGCCTGTCTTAATAGCAGCACCGATGGCCCATCGGTGTTCCTATATGAACACCGATGGGCCATCGGTGCTGTCGCGGCACGGCGGGGATGCCGGTGACCGCGTCGGCGGCCATGGCGCCGACAATGTTGGGTGTGGAAGCCGCGGCCGCGGGCCGCAGCGCACATCCGCACTCGATGAGGAGTCAGTGATGACCGCCACGCATGGTCCGCGCCCGGTGCGGGCGCCCCGCGGCACCGCGCTTAGCTGCAAGGGCTGGCCGCAGGAAGCCGCGATGCGGATGCTCATGAACAACCTCGACCCCGAGGTTGCCGAGCATCCGGACCAGCTGATCGTGTACGGCGGCTCCGGCCGCGCCGCGCGTAGCTGGGCGGCCTTCGACGCGATCGTCGCCACGCTGCGCGAACTCACCGATGATGAGACGCTCCTGGTGCAGTCGGGCAAGCCGGTGGGCGTGCTGCGCACGCACGAGTGGGCGCCGCGGGTTCTCATCGCCAACTCGCTGCTTGTGCCGCAGTGGGCGACCTGGGACGAATTCCGCCGTCTCGAGGCGCTCGGGCTGACGATGTTCGGCCAGATGACCGCGGGGTCCTGGATTTACATCGGCACGCAGGGGATCTTGCAGGGCACCTACGAGACGTTCGCGGCCGTGGCCGCCAAGCGGTTCGGTGGCTCGCTCACAGGAACCATCACGCTCACCGCCGGCCTCGGCGGGATGGGCGGCGCACAGCCGCTGGCCATCACCATGAACGGGGGCGTAGCGGTCTGCGTGGAGTGCGATCCGTCCCGTATCGAGCGCCGCATCCAGCAGGGTTACCTTGACGAGCAGGCAGGCGGGGCCGACGACGCGGTCCGCCGCGCCCTCGCCGCGCGTGACGCGGGCCGCGCGCTGTCGATCGGATTGCTCGGCAACGCGGCCGACGTGGTCCCGCGGCTGCTCGCCATGGGTGCGCCGGTCAACGTCGTCACCGACCAGACCTCCGCGCACGATCCGCTGACCTACCTGCCCCGCGGCGTCGCGTTCGAGGACATGGCGGCGCTGCGGGCGGAGGATCCGGCCGGGTTCACGGCCCGCTCCCGCGAGTCGATGGCGGCTCATGTCGAGGCGATGGTCGGCTTCAAGGACGCGGGCGCCGAGGTATTCGACTATGGGAACGCTATCCGCGGCGAGGCGCAGCTCGCCGGCTATGAGCGGGCGTTCGACTTTCCCGGCTTCGTGCCCGCCTACATCCGGCCGCTGTTCTGTGAGGGCAAGGGCCCGTTCCGGTGGGCCGCGCTGTCCGGCGATCCCGCCGACATCGCGGCCACCGACCGTGCGGTCTGCGATCTCTTCCCCGACAACGAGCCGCTGGCGCGCTGGATCGCCATGGCGGGCCAGAAGGTCCACCAGCAGGGCTTGCCCGCCCGGATCTGCTGGCTCGGATACGGGGAGCGGCACCTGGCGGCGCTCCGCTTCAACGAGATGGTTGCCCGCGCTGATGTCAGGGCGCCGATCGTGCTCGGCCGTGACCACCTGGACTGCGGGTCCGTCGCGTCGCCCTACCGTGAGACGGAGGGCATGGCCGACGGCTCGGACGCGATCGCCGACTGGCCGATCCTGAACGCCCTCGTGAACACGGCGTCCGGCGCCTCGTGGGTGAGCGTGCACCACGGCGGCGGGGTCGGCATCGGGCGGTCGATCCACGCCGGCCAGGTGTGCGTCGCCGACGGCACGGCGTTGGCCGCCGCGAAGCTCGAACGCGTGCTCACCAACGACCCGGCGACCGGGGTGATCAGGCACGTGGACGCCGGATATACGCGCGCCGAGCAGGTCGCCGCCGCCCGCGGCGTCGATATTCCGATGCGCCGGGCCAGCGGATGAGCTTCACCGGCCTGTGGGAGTCGCTGCTCCCGATCGGGCGCGACCAGGCGACCGGCGGGTATCGCCGGTTCTCCTGGACCGCGGCGGACCTGAGCTGCCGTGACTGGTTCACCGCGGCCGCCGCGCAGCGGGGCATGGACGTCTGCGCCGATGGCAACGGAAACCTTTGGGCCTGGTGGGACATCGTCCCCCAGGCCAGCGCCGCCAGCACCTCCTCGGCGCGCCATGGCGCGATCGTCACGGGGAGCCATCTTGACTCGGTGCCGGACGGCGGCGCGTTCGACGGCCCGCTCGGCGTCGTGTCCGCGTTCGCCGCGATCGACTCCCTCCGTGAGCGGGGATTCGTACCGGCTCGGCCGGTCGCGGTCGCCGCGTTCACCGAGGAGGAGGGCGCGCGGTTCGGCGTCGCCTGCCTCGGCAGCAGGCTGCTGACGGGAGCCATCACGCCGGCGGCGGCGCGGGCGCTGCGCGACGCCGACGGGGTGAGCCTGGAGCGGGCGATGACCGCGGCGGGCGCCGAACCCGGCCTGCTCGGGCCCGACGACGACCTGCTCGACCGGATCGCCGCGTTCGTGGAACTGCACATCGAGCAGGGGCGCCAGCTAGCCGGGCTGGACGCCGTGATCGGTATCGCGGACGGGATCTGGCCGCACGGCAGGTGGCGTTTCGACTTCTCGGGGCGCGCTGACCATGCGGGCACAACCGCGCTGGCGGACCGCCGCGATCCGATGCTGTCGTTCGCCACGACCGTGCTCGCGGCCAGGGAGGTGGCGGGCAGGTACCACGGGCTCAGCACGTTCGGCAAGGTGAACGTGGCGCCGGGAGGGGTGAACGCGATCCCGTCGCGGGTGCGCGCCTGGCTGGACGCCCGGGCGCCCGGCGAGCGCGATCTCGGCAGCATGGTCGCCGAGATACGGGCCGCCGCGCAGCGCGCCACCCGCGAC
>WNFX01002270.1_pt1 | contig 20384 bp, 19 predicted proteins | sample 5400111 | NCBI WGS metagenome assembly WNFX01 (sample SAMN13153363, study PRJNA577476) | soil metagenome | isolation source: 40 cm soil or saprolite under grassland replicate 1 | place: USA:California | collected 2016-06-15 | reverse complement strand
GGTCGCCGAGGGTGGACATCTCCCAGTCGAGTACCGCGGCGATCCGGCCCGGGCGGTGCGGGTCGAGCACCACGTTGTCCAGCCGGTAGTCACCGTGCAGGACCGGCCCGGACGGCTGCTCCGGCACGCTGGCGGCCAGGTCGGCGGCCAACCGGTCGAGCGCCGGGCGGTCCTGGTCGCGCAGCGCGTCCCACTCGCCGGTCCACCGCCGCACCTGCCTGGCCAGGTACCCCTCCGGCCGGCCGAAGTCGGCCAGCCCGACGGCGGCCGGGTCCACCGCGTGCAGGTCGGCCAGCACGTCGACGAGGGTGTGCGCGATGGCCATCCGCTCGGCCGGGCTGTCCGCGTACCCGTCCGGCAGCGCGGCCCGGGCGATGACTCCGTCGACCCGCTCCATCAGGTAGAACGGCGCGCCGAGCACCGCCGGGTCGGTGCACAGGTGGTACGTGCGCGGGACCGGGACCGCGGCGCCGGCCAGCGCGCTCAGCACCCGGTACTCGCGGACCATGTCGTGGGCCGTCGGGCGGACCGCGCGCAGCGGCGGCCGGCGCAGCACCAGCCGGCCGGCCGGGCTGGCGACCCGGTAGGTGAGGTTGGACCGCCCGCCGGCCACCACCTCGACGGTGCAGGAACGCCAGGCCGGCTCGTCCAGCACCCGGGCCAGGTACGGGCCGAGGACCGCGGGGTCGGCGCCCGGCGGGCCCACTACGAGGCGCCCTTCGGGGGACCGGCGCAGACCGGCGGACGGCTCATGCCGGCGACGGTACCGGTGCCGCGGTCAGCGGTGCCCGCGCTGCCGGACCGACTTTGCCAGCGTCCGCCACGCCCGGCGCTGCTCGGCTCGCAGCCTGGCGTCGTAGCGCGCCTGCAGCCAGGCGGTCTCCCGGCGCAGCCTGGTGTAGCTGTCCAGCCGGCGTCCGCGAAGGTGCGCTCCAGCCCGGTCGCGGTCCCGCTCTCCCAGAGCTGGACGCCACGCAGCCCGGGGGTGTCCACCAGCACGCCCAGGCCGGGCAACACCACCAGTTCCCGGGCGACCGTGGTGTGCCGGCCCCTGCCGTCCTCGTGCAGCCGGCCGACCGGCATCAGCCCCGTCCCGGCCAGCGCGTTGACCAGGCTGGACTTGCCGGCCCCCGAGGTGCCGAGCAGGGCGACCGTGCGGCCGGGGGCCAGCCGGCCGCGCAGCTCGTCCAGCCCGCGCCCGTCCAGGACGCTGGTCAGCAGCACCGGCACGCCCGGGGCGGCGTCGGCCACCTCGTCCCGCTCGCTCTGCGCGGTGGCCGACCGGTCGGCCTTGGACAGCACCACCACTGGCTGCGCGCCGGAGCCCCAGGCTACGGTCAGCAGCCGGTCCAGCCGGGCCAGGTTCGGCCCGGTGGTCAACGCCACCACGAGCATGACGACGTCCACGTTGGCGGCCAGCACCTGAGCCCTGGCGTCCCGCCGGCCGGCGCCGCGGACCACGGCAGTCCGCCGAGGAAGCACGGTGCGCACTGCTCCCCGGTCGAGCAGCACCCAGTCGCCGGTGGTGATGTCCGGGTCGGTGACGGCCGCGTGCACCAGTGCCGAGCCGTTATGCACCATCGCCCGGCCCCGGTCGGCACGGACCACCCGGCCCGGGGACAGGGCCGCCGGGGCGGGGGGTGCCGGTGCCGGGCATCCCGGGGCAGGGAGTACGACCGAGGGGCCGGCCGGGTCGGCCACCCGGCCAACGTCGGTCGGCGGACCGGCGGTCGTGTCGGCCGTTCGGGCGGCGGCGTCCCACCCGGCGTCCCAGCCGAGCTGGGCTAGCCGACCGGCGGCTCGGTCAGGCTCGCTCGGGTCGGCGCGGGAGCGGTGCGGTGGACCGGGAACTGGGTAGTGGTCGGGAGGTGTCGAGGATGACATCGCGGACTCCGGGGGGCATATGGGCGTGGGCGCCGCGGGCACGGTGGGGCGGCCCGCACCAGCCGGGAACGGTCATCTCGTCACCTCCCTCCTACGAGTGGGCCCTGCTCCGCTGCGTGGCGCTGACCAGTGTCGACGCCCGCACGGTAACGTTCCGCGGCCCACCCGCACAGCGAGTTTCCGGCGGGTGGGAATTCCCCTCGCCCATCGGGCACAGAACGAGCGCCCGATGCGTTACCCACGCGCCACCCGCACACTGTCAGGAGAAAGAAGATGGCTACCGACTACGATGCCCCCCGGCGAACCGAGGTGGATGAGCTCGGCGAAGACTCGCTGGAGGAGCTCAAGGCTCGGCGGGCCGAGGCCCAGTCCGGTTCGATCGACGTCGACGAGGCCGAGCTCAACGAGTCGCTGGAGCTGCCCGGCGCCGACCTGTCCGGTGAGGAACTGACCGTCAAGGTGCTGCCGAAGCAGGAGGACGAGTTCACCTGCTCGAGCTGCTTCCTGGTACATCACCGCAGCCGGCTGGCTGGGGAGCGGAACGGGCAGCCGATCTGCCGGGACTGCGCCGCGTGATCGCGGGGTAGATCCCCGGACGTGCTTCCGCTACCCACCTCCAGAGACCGCCGGCCCGGGCGGTCGGGACAGCAGCCGGCCGAGGTCGGCGAGCTGGTCGCCCGCGCCGCCGACGCGGAGGACCGCCGCCAGGCGCTGCGCGCGCTCGAGCGTGGGCTGGCCGCCAGCGCCCGCGGCGCTGGCGTGCGCGCAGTCTCCCTCGGCCGCTGGATGTCCGACGTGCTGGCCGAGGCCGCGCCCCGGATCCGGGTACGCGACCGGGAGACCCTGCGGCTGCACCACCCGGGCCGGTCCGACGACGGGATCGCCGAGGCGCTGGTCCGGCATGCCGGCCTGGCCACCGCGGCGCTCGGCGGCGCGGCCGGAGCGCTCGCGGCGGTCGAGTTCGTCGCCCCGCCGGCCCTGCTGGCCGCGCCGGTACAACTGGCCGCTGAGACCCTCGCGGTCGCGGCGGTCGAGGTGAAGCTGGTCGCCGAGCTGCACGAGCTTTACGGGCAGCCTGCGCCCGGTCCGCTCTCCCAGCGCGGCACCGCGTACCTGATGAGCTGGGTACGCGAGCGGGCGGTCGAGCCGGCACTGGTCGGCAACGGCCTCGCCGGCGTGCTCGGCCGGGCCGCCAAGCGCGAGCTGCGCACCCGGTTGCTGCGCCGGGTCGGCCGGAACATCACCTCGCTGGCGCCGTTCCTGGCCGGCGCGCTGGCCGGTGCCGAGGTGAACCGGCGGGCCACCCGCGGCCTGGGCGACAAGGTCGCCGCCGAGCTGCGCGGTCGCGTGACCGCCGGAAGCTGAGCGCCCCCCGTACGTGCGCCCGGTGTGGGCGGAGTCGGGTCAGCGGCGCCGGCGAGACCGGTGTGACCCCCGGGACCGACCGGCGGCGTGACTCGGCGCCGTCCGGCCGGGAGGTGTCCTGGGCGGACGCCGGCCAGCCCGCTCCTCGGCATCGGGCTCCTCGGGACCGGGCTCCCCGGTACTGGTCACCTCGGGACCGGCCTCCTCGGCCTCCTCGGCCTCCTCGGCCTCCTCGGCCTCCTCGGCCTCCTCGGCCTCCTCGACGTCGAGCTGGTCGGCCTCCGGCTCCTGCTCCTCCGGCTGCTCGTCCTCCGCCTCGACCGCGGCCGGGGCCGCGCCCGCCCCGGCGACCAAGTCGTCCTGCCTCGGCAGGGTCAGCACCAGCGGGTCGCGCACCGGCATCGGTCCCGACCCGCGAACCACCACCACGCCGCGCAGGATCTTCTCCAGTGTGCCGGCTCGGGCCGGATCGGTGGCTGCCTGCCCGGCGAACGTCGCCTGCAGCATCCAGCGCGGCCCGTCCACCCCGACGAACCGGACCGTCTGGTACCCGCCGTGCACCGGCGCCCGAGCGGTCAGCTCGGTGCCGAACCGGCCGCGCGAGTCCTGCGCGGTCCCGCCCTGGCTGGCCAGCGACCCGCGCAGTTGCTTGCGCACCTCGTTCCAGATCCCGCCGGTGCGCGGCGCGGCCAGCGCGACCAGTCGCAGCTCGCTGCCGCCGTACCGGAGCGACGCCTCGACCGGATGCCCGTCCGCGTCCAGCCCGACGGTGACCTCCAACCCGTCGATGATCGGGATCCGGAGTGCGCCGAGATCCAGCCGGGGCACCCCGTCGTCCGGCACGTCCTGCTCGTCCCACGGTCCGGTCGTGACGGGCGTCTCCCGTACCCGCTCCTCCTGCCACGGCGGCGTGGCGTCCAGCTTGGCCCGCTCTGACCGGCGTCCCCGGCGTCCGAGTGCCATCAGCGCTCTCCTCGCCGGGTGGCTCGTTGCCCGGGTGGCTCGGCGGGCGCCGGTGCCGGGGCCAGCCCGGAGTGTCCGCCGGTCGAGCCGTGCCCGCCCACCCCGCGCGCCGAGCCGGGCAGCGCGGGCACCGGGCGGAAGCTGACCCGCTCCACCCGCTGCACCACCAGCTGGGCGATCCGGTCGCCCCGGGCCAGCCGCAGCGTCTCGGCGGGGTCGTGGTTGATCACGATGACCTTGATCTCGCCCCGGTAGCCGGCGTCGACCGTGCCCGGCGCGTTGACCAGGGACATCCCGCAGCGGGCCGCCAGCCCGGACCGCGGATGCACGAACGCCGCGTATCCCTCCGGGACGGCCATGGCCATTCCGGTCGGCAGCACGGCGCGCTGGCCGGGCGCCAGCTCCGCGTCGACCGCCGTCACGATGTCGGCCCCGGCGTCGCCGGGAAGCGCGTACGCAGGCAGCGGCAGCTCCGGGTCCAGCTGGTGGACCAGCACCTCGACGCCCGGCGACCCGGCAGAGTGCGGGACGGACGCCGGAACGGCGTCGATCGGGCCAGCCTCGGCCGAACGGGCTGGCTGGGGGTCGGGCGGCACAGCGGGCAAGGCTACCCTCGCCGGCGGTCCCGGGGAGTGACCGGCCGGCCGCGGTGCGGTCGCGGGTCCAGGGCGGCCACGCGCCCTCCGGCCGCGGCCCGGCGCAGCGCCTGCAGTGCGGCCGCGCCGAGCAGCGCGCGGTCCGCGCCCGGGTCGGCGAGCCGGAGCCGTTCCACCGCCGCGGACCGCAAGGCGGCCGCCCACTGGTCGGCGACCGCCAGCGGGTGCAGCGGGTCGTCGACGAACGCGGCCAACCCGACCGGAACCCGGACCCGGGCCAGCTCCGCCCGCGTAGGCCCGGCGCAGCCGGCCGCGGTGCGCAGGGCGACCGCGAGGTCCGCGCCGTACCGCGGCCAGGCAGCGGCGAGCTCGTCCAGCACCCACCGCGCCCGGCCCGGCCCGGCCACCGCGGCCCGGCGCAGCGCGCCATCGACGCCGTACCCCTCGACCTCCACCGCGGCGGCGGCCGAGGCGGCAGCCACCCGACCGGGCCGGCCGGTCCAGGCCGGCAGGGCCAGCAGCAGCCCGTCCAGCCCGGCCGCCGCGGTGGAGCCGGCCGCCCACCGGACGGCCAGCTGGGCGCCGAGCGAGACCCCGCCGGCCAGCCGGACCCGGTACCGCCCGATCGCCTCGTCCAGCCCGGCGAACGCGGCGGCCGGCAGCTCCGGGCCGGCCACCGGCTCGGCGGTGACCAGCGCGTACCCGGCTGCGGCCAGCGCGGGTCCGAACGCCCTGGTGACGAAGTCGGCCGTCGAGCCGGCGCCGGGCAGCACGACCGCCACCGGGTCGGCCGGGCGCCCCCAGGTCCGCTGCACCGGTAGATCCTCCCGCCGCCGGGCCGGTCCGTCGCCCGATCGGTCCGTCCGACCGGGTCGAACCGACCCAGCCACCGCCCCGCCGCGAGCTACCCTGCACGCATGGCGGAGACATCGCGGCAGAGCGGCTGGGTCCGGCGGACATTCCGCCGGCTGGTCGCCGACCCGCACGAGCTCGACGCCGAGGATCTGCAGGGCGACGTCGGCCGGACCGGTGCCAAGCCGGTCGCCAGGTGCTGCCGGGGCGAGCCGGTCGTGGTGGCCGGCCGGCTGCGCTCGGTGGTGTACACGCCGCGGGACACGGTGCCCACGGTCGACGCGGAGCTGTACGACGGCTCCGGATCGGTGCACCTGGTGTGGCTGGGCAGGCGGCGCATCCCCGGGGTGGAGCCCGGCCGGGGAGTGATCGCCCGTGGCCGGGTCGCCGAGCAGGACGGTCACCTGGTCATCTTCAACCCGTGGTACGAGCTGAAGCCGGTGGGCCTGTGACCGAGCGCATACGTGACCAGATCAACGGAACGTCGCCGGCGGGTCATGCAGATGGCTCGCCGGTGCCGGGCCAGCCCGCTTTGGGCCAGCCCGCGCCGGGCCAGCCCGGGCCGGGCGACCCGGCCGCGGACCGGCCGGGCGCCGACGACGGCCCGGCTCTCGCCCGGCCGCGGTCCCAGCCCCTTCTCGTCGAGCAGATCGGCGGCTGGCGCGGCCTGGTCGACTCGGGCCTGCCGGTGGTGGTGTTCGTGGCCGCGAACGCGATCGGCGGCCTGACCGCGGCGGTATGGTCCGCGGTCGGCTGCGGGGTGCTGCTGCTGAGTCTCCGGCTGGTGCGCCGGGAGAGCGTGCAGCAGGCGATCAGCGGCTTCCTCGGCGTCGCACTGGCCGCCTACATCGCCTCCCGGACCGGGCAGGCGAAGGGTTTCTTCCTGCTCGGGATCTGGGCCAGCTTCCTGTACGCGGCGCTGTTCCTTGGCTCGGTGCTGGTCCGCTGGCCGCTGGTCGGGGTGGTCTGGGAGTACGTCGACGGCGGCGGCGGAAGCTGGCGCCGGGAGGCGCCGCTGCTCCGCGTTTACACCTGGACCACGTTGCTGTGGGTCGGGGTCTTCCTGGCCCGGTTCCTGGTGCAGCGCTTCCTCTACGAGGGGGACCACACCGGGTGGCTTGCGGTGGCCCGGCTGTCCATGGGCTACCCGGTGACCGTGGGAGCGCTGGCCATCACGATCCTGGCCGTGCGCCGGGTCCGCCGGCGGGCGGCTCCGCTGCCCGCCGAAGCCTGACCGGGCGCGGCGCCGGCTCGACCCGACTACCCGGCCGCGACGGCCGGGCCGCAGAGCAGCAGGCGCAGCTCCTGCTCGACATCCTGGACGGCGACGAAGAGCAGCTCGTCGCCGCCTTCCAGCGGCTCGTCCGGGCTCGGCACGATGACCCGGCCGCCGCGCAGGATGGTCACCAGCGCCGAGTCCCGCGGCAGGTCGATGTCCCGCACCGGGTGGCCGACCACCGGGGCATCCTCCGGAAGCGTGATCTCGACCAGGTTGGCCTGCCCCTGCCGGAACGTCATCAGCCGCACCAGGTCGCCGACCGAGACGGCCTCCTCGACCAGCGCGGCGAGCACCCGTGGGGTGGAGACCGCCACGTCCACCCCCCACGCCTCGGTGAACAGCCACTCGTTATCCGGGTGGTTGATCCGAGCCACCACCCGCCTGACCGCGAACTCGGTCTTGGCCAGCAGGGACACCACCAGGTTGACCTTGTCGTCACCGGTCGCCGACACCACCACGTCGCAGTCCTGCATCCGGGCCTCCTCCAGGGAGGCAAGCTCGCAGGCGTCGGCCAGCACCCACTCCGCGTCCGGGATCTTGGTCGCGTCGACCTTGACCGGGTCGCGGTCGATGAGCATCACCTTGTGACCGTTGCCCACTAGCTCGCGAGCGATCGAACGGCCCACGCCGCCGGCCCCCGCGATGGCGACCCGCATCAGTGGCTCACCTCCGGGACTCTGCTGGCGACGTCCACCACCGCCTCCGCGATGTCGTCGGTGACCAGGACGTGCACCAGGTCCCCGTCCTGCACGACGGTGGAGCCAGTAGGCAGGATTCCCTTGCCGAACCGGGTCAGAAACGCGACCCGCGCCCCGCTTGCCGCCTCGAACTCGCTGATCCGATGCCCCACCCAGCCGTCCTCGACGGCCACCTGGACGAGCGCCACGGAGCCGGACGGGTCCCGCCAGTCCTCGATGTGCTTGTCGCCGAGCAGCAGCGACAACAGCCGATGCGTGGTCCACGGCACCGTGGCCACGGTCGGGATGCCGAGCCGCTCGTAGACCTCCGCCCGCTTCGGGTCGTAGATGCGCGCGACCACGTGCGGCACGTTGAACGTCTCGCGGGCCACCCGGGCGGAGATGATGTTGGAGTTGTCGCCGCTGCTGACCGCGGCGAACGCGCCGGCCCGCTCGATGCCCGCCCGGACCAGAGTGTCCCGGTCGAAGCCGACTCCGGTTACCTGGTCGCCCTCGAAGTCCGGGCCAAGCCGGCGGAACGCGGCCGGGCTCTGGTCGATGATCGAGACCTCGTGGCCGACCCGCTCGAGGTTGCGCGCGAGACTTGACCCGACCCGGCCGCAGCCCATGACGACGATGTGCACGAGGCGGACGCTACACGCCCGTCCGGCCGGCCCCGACCCGTCATCCACAGGCCAAACGGCTGTCCACAGGCTGTCGCCGGACCGGCCCGCCCGGCCGGCGCAGCCGTACGATCGCGCCGTGTCCCTGCTCACCCGCGTGACCAAGCGGCTGGTCGTCGGCAGGCCGGTGCGGAGCGACCGGCTCGGCGAGGCGACCCTGCCCAAGCGCATCGCGCTGCCGATCTTCGCCAGCGACCCGCTGTCCTCGGTGGCGTACGCGACCCAGGAGATCCTGCTGATGCTGGCCCTGGCCGGCGTCGCCTTCCTCTGGGTCACCCCGTGGGTGGCGGCCGCGATCGTCCTGTTGCTGGCCACCGTCGTGGCGTCCTACCGGCAACTGGTGCACGCCTACCCGTCCGGCGGCGGCGACTACGAGGTCGCCACCCGCAACCTCGGCCGGACCCCTGGGCTGGTGGTGGCCAGCGCCCTGCTCACCGACTACGTGCTCACCGTCGCGGTGTCCGTGTCGTCCGGAGTGGACAACATTATCTCCGCGTTCCCCGGGCTGAACGGGTCACGGGTCGGGCTGGCGCTCGGCCTGGTGGCGCTCCTGGCCGCGACGAACCTGCGCGGCGTCCGGGAGTCCGGCACCGCGTTCGCGGTGCCCACCTACGGGTTCGTCGCTGGCGTGCTGATCATGATCGGCACCGGCTTGGTGCGGGCCCTGTTCGGCTCGGCGCCGGTCGCGGAGAGCGCCGGGCTGGGTATCAGGCCGGAGGCCGGCTACGCCTCGCTCGGCGGCTTCGCCCTGGTGTTCCTGGTCGCGCGCGCGTTCTCGTCCGGGTGCACGGCGCTCACCGGAGTGGAGGCGATCGCGAACGGCGTGCCCGCGTTCCGCAAGCCGAAGAGCCGGAACGCGGCCACCACGCTGCTGGCCATGGGCACGCTGGCGATCACGATGTTCAGCGGCGTCACGGCGCTGGCCCTGATCGCCAAGGTGCGGGTCGCCGACAACGCCTGCGACCTGGTCGGCTTCACCGGCGACTGCCACACCGAGCCGCAGCGCACAGTGATCGCCCAGATCGCCGCGGCGGTCTTCGGGGGGCACGGCTCGATCGGCTTCTTCTACATCCAGGCGGCCACCGCGCTGATCCTCATCCTCGCCGCGAACACCGCGTTCAACGGCTTCCCGCTGCTCGGCTCGGTGCTGGCGCAGGACCGCTACCTGCCCCGGCAACTGCACACCAGGGGCGACCGGCTGGTGTTCAGCAACGGGATCGTGCTGCTCGCCGCGTTCGCCGGGCTGCTCATCTACGCCTTCCACGCCGAGGTGACCCGACTCATCCAGCTCTACATCATCGGTGTCTTCACCTCCTTCACGCTCGGCCAGTCCGGGATGGTCCGGCACTGGAACCGGTTGCTGCGTACCGAGCGCGACCCGGAGGCCCGGCGCCGGATGTTCCGGTCCCGGGCCATCAACGCGACCGGCGCCACCTTCACCGGCCTGGTCCTGGTGATCGTGACGATCACGAAGTTCCTGCTCGGAGCGTGGATCGTGCTCGTCGCGATGCCGATCATCTTCGTGACGATGCGCGGCATCAACCGGCACTACACGCGGGTCTCGGAGGAGCTGGTGCCGGAGGAGGAAAGCATCCTGATGCCGAGCAGGGTGCACGCGGTGGTGCTCGTCTCGAAGGTGCACAAGCCGACGCTGCGGGCGCTTGCCTACGCGCGGGCCACCCGCCCGGACACGCTGACCGCGCTCACCGTCAACGTCGACGACGCCGAGACCCGGGCGTTGCAGGCGGAGTGGGAGCGCCTGGGCCTACCGGTGGCGCTGACCGTGGTGGAGTCGCCCTACCGGGAGATCACCCGGCCGGTGCTCGACTTCGTGAAGCGGATTCGCCGGGAGACGCCGCGGGACGTGGTCACCGTGTTCGTCCCGGAGTATGTGGTGGGCCACTGGTGGGAGCACCTCCTGCACAACCAGAGCGCGCTGCGGCTGAAGGGACGGCTGCTGTTCTCCCCGGGCGTCATGGTGACCAGCGTGCCGTGGCAGCTGCGGTCCTCCGACCGGCGGGCGCACCCGCGGGAACGGCCCCGGCCGGGCGACCTCCGGCGCGGCATCGACGCCCGGGTCGGCCCTCCCGCCGAGGGCCCCCCCGCGGTGGACGCTGCGCCGGATGCCGACCGGGTCGGTGCCAGCACCGAGCGGAGCGCGGGATGACCGCTGCGGCGGGGGTTCGGACAGCCGACCCCAACCGCCGGCCGGGACCGCTGCTAGGGCTGGAGATCGAGGTCGAGGTGGGTCGGGTGGCGCACGGCGGGCACTGCGTCGCCCGCCACCACGGCCGGGTCGTCTTCGTCCGGCACGCGCTGCCCGGCGAGCAGGTCGTCGTCCGGGTGACCGAGGACGGCGGCGGTGGGTACTGCCGCGGCGATGCAGTCCGGGTGCTGCGGGCCTCGCCGGACCGGGTGCCGGCGCCCTGCCCGCACGCCGGTCCCGGCCGGTGCGGCGGCTGCGACTGGCAGCATGCCGCCGGCGCGGCGCAGCGCCGGCTCAAGGCGGCCGTCGTGCGGGAGCAGCTCGCCAGGCTGGCCGGGCTGTCCGATGTGGACGTCGACGTGGTCGCGCTCCCGGGCGGCCGGCAGGGCGGGCTGCTCGGCTGGCGTACCCGGGTGCGCTTCGCGGTCACCCCGGACGGGCAGGTCGGCCTGCGCCGGCACCGCTCGCACGAGGTGGAGCCGGTGCCGCACTGTCCACTGGCGACCGGCGAGGTGAACGGCGCCGGAGTCGGCCGGCGCCGATGGGCGAATGCCGACGCGGTGGAGGTGGTGGCGAGCACCGGCGGCGACCGGACTGTGCTGGTGACTCCGGCGACCGCGCCCGCGGTCACCCCGGCAGCGGCAGCCGCGGTCACGCCGGCGCCGGCGGCGCCTGGTGGCCCTGCGGCCGTCGAGCTCCTCGGCCCGGCCGAGGTGACCGAGCTGGCCGCCGGGCGACGCTGGCGGGTGGCGGCGACCGGGTTCTGGCAGGTGCACCCGGCCGCCGCCGACGCGCTGGCCGGCTGCGTTCGGGAGCTGCTCGACCCGCGGCCCGGCGAGCTGGCGCTCGACCTGTACGCCGGGGCCGGCCTGTTCGCGGGTGTGCTGGCCGAGGCGGTCGGGGAGCGCGGGCAGGTCGTCGCGGTGGAGTCCAACCGGGTCGCGGTCGCCGATGCGGTGGCCAACCTGGCCGACCTGCCGCAGGCGAGCGTCCGGCAGGGCCGGGTCACCGCTGGCGTTCTGCGCCGGCTCGGCGTCCGCCCGGACGTGGCCGTGCTCGACCCGCCGCGGGCCGGCGCCGGGCCGGCCGTCATCCGGGCGCTGCTCGCGCTGGGCCCGCGGGCGGTCGGCTACGTCTCCTGCGACCCGGCCCCGCTTGCCCGCGACGTGCGGGTCGCCCTCGACGCGGGCTACCGGCTGGCCGCGCTGCGGGCATTCGATCTCTTCCCGATGACGCACCACGTCGAGTGCGTCGCCCTGCTCACCCCGGCCTGACGTGTGGCGATGGCGCTCCCGCCGCACTGGCCGACCGCCGTGCAGCCGCCGGACACTCCGGACTGGGAGGCGACCGCGGTGAGCTGGCTGCTCGACCTGGTGCCGGGGGAGTACCGGGGCTATCCGGTGCTGTGCCGGCATCCCGTGCTGCTGTCCCGGTTCGCGGCTGGGCACGTGGACGCCTGCCTCCAAGCCGCCCGCGCCGGCTGGCGCAGCCTGCGTCGGGACCTCGGGCGCGCGCTTCCCCCGGAGGTCGTCGAGGCGGCGATGAGCGCCTACGAGCGGGAGGGCGCCCGGCTCGCCGAGCTGTCCCGCTCGGTCGCCGTCGTGGACGCCGCGCTGCACGGCACCCGCTGGTCGCCCCGGCTCTGACCGGAGCCCGCGGGGGCTCCGGTCGGCGCAGCCGGCGAGGGGTCGGCGCAGCCCGGCCGGGCGCCGGTGGTCCGGCGGTGCCGGTGGCTCGGTGCCGGTGGCTCGGCGCCGGTGGCTCAGTGCCGGTGGCTCGGCGCTGGTGGCTCAGTGCCGGTGGCTCGGCGCCGGTGGCTCGGCGCCGGTGGTCCGGCGCTGGTGGCTCGGTGCCGGTGGCTCAGTGCCGGTGGCTCAGTGCCGGTGGCTCGGTGCCGGTGGCTCGGTGCCGGTGGCTCGGTGGCGCGTCGGCTTGGCGCGGCTCCGGCGAGATGCGCGGCTCCCTGGGGGCCGCGGCCGGGCTCAGGGCGCGGCGGCGTGCGCCGCGGCCGGACGGGCCCGGTCCAGCTCGCGCAGCACCACTGCAACCGCGCCGAGCACCTCGGAGCGGTCCCCGAGCTCCCCGCTGACCACGTCGACCGCGTCGGCCGCGGGGCGCACGGCCGACCGCCGCAAGGCGTGGCGGAGCGGCTCGAGCAGGATATCCCCGGCCCGGCCGAGCTCGCCGCCGACGATCAGCCGTTGTGGGTTGACGAGGTTGACCAGGCCGCCGGCGGCCACACCCAGGTGCGCGCCCGCGTCGGCGATCATCCGCCGGGCGGCCGGGTCACCGCCGGCGGCGAGCGCCACCACGTCCTCGACGCTGTGCAGCTCGCCGTGCGTCCGGCGCAGCGCCGCCACCAGCGCCGCACCGCCGGCGACCAGCTCCAGGCAGCCCCGGTTGCCGCACCGGCACACGTCGCCGTGCTCGTCCAGGGTGAAGTGGCCGATCTCGCCGGCCTGCCCGGACACCCCGCGGAACAGCCGGCCGTCCAGCACCAGCCCGGCGCCGATCCCGGTGGCGACCTTCACGTAGGCCAGCGTGTCGATGCCCCGCCCGGCCCCCCACAGCGCCTCCGCCAGCGCGCCCAGGTTCGCGTCGTTGTCGACGATCACCGGCCGGCCGAGCCGGGCGGCGAGCTGGTCGCCGGCGGCCAGCCCGGCCCACCCCGGCAGGATGTTCGAGGCGGTGATGGTGCCGGACCGCTGGTCGACCGGCGCCGGCAGCCCGAGGCCCACCCCGACCACGTCGGTCAGCTTCGCGCCGGCCTCCCGCAACTCGGTGCTGACGACGTCGGCCGCGCCGTCGAGCACCTGGCCGGCCGGGGTGGCGTAGTCGAGCCGGATCGACCGCTCGCCCAGGACCTGGTGGCCCAGGTCGGCGACCGCCACCCGCATGTGCCGGCGCCCGACGTCGACGCCGACCGCCAGCCCCGCCGACGGGGCGAGCCGAACCAGCCCCGGCGGCCGGCCGCCGGCCGGTCCGGCCGGCACCGCTTCCCCGGTCTCCACCACCAGCCCGGCGTCGAGCAGTGCCGACAGGCCTGCCGATACGGTGGCCCTGGACAGCCGGGTTGCCGCGCCCACCTCGGCCCGGGTGGCCGGGCCCAGGTGCCGCAGGGCGTCCGCGATCCGCCGCTCCGGCCCGCGCAGCCGCAGCGCAGCGTGCTCGCCCAGGGACATGCCGGGATCGTCCGTTCCGATCAGGGCTCTGTCAAGAGTGCGCAGAAGCCGCCGGGTGGCGTAGCAGATCGGCTGGAGAAAACGGTTGCATCGGCACCTGATTCGATTCAGCTAGCCGGGTTAGATCACGGTTTCGTCAGAAGCTTGACATTGAGGCCACTGGGCTAGCAGTGTCCGGGAATCCCGCCGACGCGACCGACCGGCTTCGCCGGACCCGCAGTCCCTGGAGGTCAGGTGTCCACTGTTCGCCGCGGAGCGACGGTCCTCGCCGCGCTCGCGCTCCTCGCCATGGGAACAGCCTGCAACAGCAACAAGAGCTCGTCGTCCGGGGGAGGGGGTGGCGGGTCCACCAGCGGCACCATCGCGTTGCTGCTGCCGGAGTCGCAGACCACCCGGTACGAGGCGTTCGACCGGCCACTGATCGAGAAGAAGATCAAGGAGCTCTGCCCCGACTGCAAGATCGCCTACTTCAACGCGAACCAGCAGGCGGACCAGCAACGCCAGCAGGCGCAGACCGCGCTCGCCCAGGGCGCCAAGGTGATGATTCTCGACCCGGTGAACGGCGCGACCGCCGGCTCGATCGCCAACCTGGCGAAGGCGAAGAGCGTCCCGGTGGTGTCCTACGACCGGCTCATCCAGAATGCCGACATCGACTACTACGTCTCGTTCGACAACGAGAAGGTCGGCCAGCTGCAGGGCACCGCCCTGGTCGAGAAGCTGAAGAAGGACGGGAAGACCAGCGGCAAGATCGTCATGATCAACGGCGACACCAAGGACAACAACGCGAAGCTGTTCAACAAGGGCGCGCACTCCGTGCTCGACACCAGCGGCTTCACGCTCGACCCGAAGCCGGACTTCTTCACCCCGGACTGGAAGCCGGCCAACGCCCAGTCCTTCATGGCCGCCGAGATCGCCAAGCTCGGCAAGACCGGCTTCATCGGCGTCTACGCGGCGAACGACGGCACCGCCGGTGGCGCGATCGCGGCCATGCGGTCCGCCGGCGTCAGCCCGATTCCTCCGGTCACCGGCCAGGACGCGGAGCTCGCCGCGATCCAGCGGATCGTGTCCGGCGACCAGTACATGACCGTCTACAAAGCGTACAAGCCGGAGGCCGACCAGACCGCCCAGCTCGCCGTCGACCTGCTGAAGGGCAACAAGCCGAGTGCGTCGGCAACGGTCAACAACGGCACCAAGGACGTCCCGTCCTTCCTGCTCACCCCGGTCGCGGTGACCAAGGACAACGTGAAGGACACGGTCGTCAAGGACGGCCTGTGGACGGTGCAGCAGATCTGCACCTCCGCGTACGCCAGCGCCTGCAGCGCCGCCGGCCTGTCGTAGCGAGGCACCGTCCAGTCGGGAGCGGGAGCGATCTGATGGCTCCCGCTCCCGGCACATATGGAGGAGGATCACGCCCATGACGGCGACTGCCCAGGAACCCTCGCCGGCCGCTACCGGCACCCCGGTCCTCTCGCTCCAGGGGATCAACAAACGCTTCGGAGCGGTCCGAGCACTCAGCGATGTGAACTTCGAGGTCCGGCTGGGCGAAGTGGTGGCCCTGGTCGGCGACAACGGCGCGGGCAAGTCGACCCTGGTCAAGGTCATCGCCGGGGTCGCCCCCGCGGACGACGGCGAGATCCAGTTCGAGGGCCACTCGGTGAGCATCCCGAGCCCGCACGCCGCGCAGGACCTGGGTGTCGCGACCGTGTTCCAGGACCTCGCGCTCTGCGACAACCTCGACGTGGTGGCGAACCTCTTCCTCGGTCGGGAGGTCGTCCGCGGCCGGCTGATGAACGAGGTCGAGATGGAGCGCCGCTCGCTGGAGCTGCTCCGCCAGCTCGCTGCCAAGATCCCGAGCGTGCGCATCCGGGTGGCCAGCCTGTCCGGTGGCCAGCGTCAGGTGGTGGCGATCAGCCGGTCGCTGCTCGGCCAGCCGAAGGTCGTCATCCTGGACGAGCCGACCGCGGCGCTCGGGGTGGCGCAGACCGCCGAGGTGCTCAACCTGGTCGAGCGGCTGCGCGAGCGTGGCCTCGCCATCGTGCTGATCAGCCACAACCTGGCCGACGTGTTCGCGGTGGCCGACCGGATCGTGGTGCTCCGGCTCGGCCGCAACGGCGGTGAGTTCACCGTGGGCGAGGTCGACCAGGAGGACGTGGTGGCCGCGATCACCGGGGCCATGGACAACGTGGTGGCCGAGCGCGCGGCACGCCGCGCGCACGTCACCCGACCCACCGGCGACGGGACGGAGGACGGGTCATGAGCGGGCGGAGGAGCGGGAGATGAGCGAGCCGACGCCGACGGTCATACCGCCTGAGGAAGTGGAGGAGCGCCCCGCGGTAGGCAGCGCCGCCGCGGTCCCGGGCGTCCTCCCCACCGACGAGCGCCTCGTCCGGCGCGAGGGACTGCCCGGGTACGTCGACGACTTCGTCAACCGGATGCGCAGCGGCGAGCTCGGCTCGCTGCCCGTGATCATCGGCCTGATCGTCATCGTCATCGTCTTCGAGCTGCTGAACAGCGTCTTCCTGCACGCGTTCAACCTGGTCAGCATCGCTCAGCTGGTCGCGCCGACCGGGATCATCGCCACCGGCGTCGTGCTGGTCCTGCTGCTCGGCGAGATCGACCTATCGATCGGCTCGGTGAGCGGCGCCGCCGCGGCGATCCTGGGCGTGCTCAACGTCAACCACGGGTACAACCCGTTGCTCGCGATCGTCCTGGCGCTGGCCGGCGGGGCCGCCATCGGCCTGCTGCACGGGCTGGTGTTCACGAAGCTGGGCGTCCCGTCGTTCGTGGTCACGCTCGCCGGCCTGCTCATCTGGCTCGGCCTGCAGATCAAGATCCTCGGCAGCACCGGGTCGATCAACCTCCCGCCGGACGGCCCGCTGGTGAAGTTCGGCCAGACCGACAACGCGTTCGTGCTCAACGGTCTGGCCTACGCCCTGTCCGCGGCCGTCGCGGTGCTGCTGTTCGCCACGATGTACGGCGAGGCGACCCGCCGTCGGCACGCCGGACTCCGGGCCCGGCCGGTCACCGAGATCGCGATCCGGTGCGTGCTGCTGTTCGTGGTGCTGGCCCTCGTTGTGTACGTGCTGTCCCGGGACCGGGGCGTGCCGTGGACGCTGGTGGTGTTCCTGGCGCTCGTCGTGGTGGTGGACTTCGTGCTGACCCGGACCCGGTACGGCCGCGCGGTGTACGCGATCGGCGGCAACATCGAGGCGGCCCGCCGGGCCGGCCTGCCGGTCGACCGGATCCGGATCTCCATCTTCGTGCTCACCTCGACGTTCGCCGCGCTGGGCGGCGTGATCGGCGCCTGCTACCTCGGCGGGGTGGACCAGGCGACCGGCGGCGGGGACACCCTGGTCAACTCGATCGCCGCCGCGGTCATCGGCGGGACCAGCCTTTTTGGCGGTCGCGGCCGGGCGAGGTCGGCGCTGCTCGGCATGCTGGTCATCGGCGCCATCACCAACGGCCTGCTGCTGGAGAACCTGAGCAGCGCGGTCCGGTACATGATCACCGGCGCGGTGCTGGTGGCCTCGGTCGTGATCGACTCGCTGGCCCGGCGTGGCCGCGAGCGCACCGGGCGGTGACCACTCGGTGACGCGACACACGTCCACCCGCTCAGGAGGCGCGCGGTTGGTCCGCCGCTAGAGTGAGTCCTCGTGCCCACGTCATCGCTGCTCGCGCAGGTCCGCTCCCCCCAGGACCTCCGCCGGCTGGAGGCAGCCAAGCTGCCCCTGCTCGCCGAGGAGATCCGCGACTTCCTGGTCGCCAAGGTCTCCGCGACCGGCGGCCACCTGGGGCCCAACCTGGGCGCGGTCGAGCTGACGATCGCGCTGCACCGGGTGTTCGACTCGCCACGGGACCGGATCCTGTGGGACACCGGCCACCAGGCGTACGTGCACAAGATCCTCACCGGCCGGCAGGACGGGTTCGACCGGCTGCGGCAGCAGGGCGGCCTGTCCGGCTACCCGAGCCAGACCGAGTCGGAGCACGACATCATCGAGAACTCGCACGCGTCCACCGCGCTGTCCTACGCCGACGGCCTGGCCAAGGCGTTCGCGCTGCGCCAGGAGCGGCGGCAGGTGGTGGCCGTGGTGGGCGACGGGGCGCTCACCGGCGGGATGTGCTGGGAGGCGCTGAACAACATCGCCGCCGCCAAGGACCGGCCGGTGGTCATCGTGGTGAACGACAACGGCAGGTCCTACTCGCCGACCATCGGCGGGCTGGCCAACCACCTGGCCTCGCTGCGGTTGCGGCCCGGCTATGAGGCCGCGCTGGAGGCGGTCAAGGAGGCGCTGGCCAGGACCCCGCTGGTCGGCCCGCCGCTGTACGACACCCTGCACGGGATCAAGAAGGGGCTCAAGGACATGCTGGCCCCGCAGGGGCTGTTCGAGGACCTCGGGCTGAAGTACGTCGGGCCGGTGGACGGCCACGACATCGCGGCGGTCGAGTCCGCGCTGCGCCGGGCCAGCCGGTTCGGCGGGCCGGTGATCGTGCACTGCGTGACCAAGAAGGGGTACGGCTACCCGCCGGCCGAGGCCGACGAGGTGGACAACCTGCACAGCCCGGGTGGCGCGTTCGACCAGGCCACCGGCCGGCCGCTGGCGACGGCCAGCGGGCTGTCCTGGACCGGCGTGTTCGCCGAGGAGATGGTGCGGCTCGGCGCCGAGCGGTCCGACATCGTGGCGATCACCGCGGCGATGCTGCACCCCACCGGCCTGGCCCGGTTCGCCGAGGCGTACCCGGACCGGATCTTCGACGTCGGGATCGCCGAGCAGCACGCGGTCACCTCCGCGGCCGGGCTGGCGCTCGGCGGGCTGCACCCGGTGGTCGCGATCTACGCGACGTTCCTGAACCGGGCGTTCGATCAGGTGCTGCTGGACGTCGCGCTGCACCGGCTGCCGGTCACCCTCGTGCTGGACCGGGCCGGGATCACCGGCGCGGACGGGCCGTCCCACAACGGCATGTGGGACCTGTCGATCCTGGGCGTGGTGCCGGGCATCCGGATCGCCGCGCCGCGGGACGAGCCGACGCTGCGCGAGGAGCTGCAGGAGGCGGTCGACTGGACCGCAGGGCCGACCGTGCTGCGGTTCCCGAAGACGCCGCTCGGCGCGAGCATCCCGGCGATGCGCCGGATCGGCGAGCTGGACCTGCTGCGGGCGCCGGCCGGCGCCGAGGTGCTGGTCGTCTCGGTGGGCGCGATGGCCGGCGTCGGGCTGGACGTGGCGGAGAGGATCGCCGCCGAGGGGGTCGCGGCGACGGTCGTCGACCCGCGCTGGGTGGCTCCGATCGACCCGGAGCTGGTCGCGCTGGCCGCTCGGCACCGGCTGGTGGTGACCGTCGAGGACGGAGGCCGGGCCGGCGGGGTGGGCAGCCGGCTGTCCCAGGCGCTGCGCGACGCCGGCGTCGACGTGCCGACCCGGGACGTGGGCATCCCGCAGCGGTTCCTCGGGCACGGCGCCGTCCCGCAGGTCAAGGCGGACGTCGGGCTCACCGCACAGGACGTGGCCCGGCGGGTGCTGGAATGGGTGTCCGGGCTGGACTCCAGCCAGGACACCGGGCCGGACCACGGAGTGGAGCCGGCTGTCGCGGGCGAGCGGGCCGGCGCCGGCGAGCCGACCGGGGCCGCGGAAGCCGCCGAGTCCTGACCCCGCCTACCGGGGGTCACCCGGGTCCGGCGATGTTGCTGCATGCTGGGGGCGTGCGGGTGTTGGTGGTGGAGGACGAGGCGGCGCTGGCCGACGCGGTCGCGCGCGGCCTGCGCCGCGAGGGCATGGCGGTCGACGTCGCCTATGACGGCTCGGCCGGGCACGAGAAGGCGACCGTCACCCGGTACGACGTGGTGGTGCTGGACCGGGACCTGCCCGGGATGTCCGGCGACGAGCTGTGCCGGCGGCTCGCCGTCGAGGGCACCCTGACCCGGGTGATCATGCTCACCGCCAGCGGCACGGTGGCGGACAAGGTGGAGGGCCTCTCCCTGGGCGCAGACGACTACCTGCCGAAGCCGTTCGCGTTCGCGGAGCTCGCGGCTCGGGTGCGCGCGCTGGGCCGGCGGTCCACCCCGCCTGCGCCGCCGGTGCTCACCGCCGCCGGCATCGCGCTGGACCCGGCCCGTCGCACCGTGACCAGGGAGGGGCAGCCGGTCGAGCTGACCCGCAAGGAGTTCGGCGTGCTGGAGGTGCTGCTGGCGGCCCGGGGCGCGGTGGTGTCCAGCGAGGAGCTGCTCGACCGAGTCTGGGACGAGAACGCCGACCCGTTCACCACCACCGTCCGGGTCACCGTGATGACCCTCCGCCGCAAGCTTGGCGACCCTCCGGTGGTCGAGACCGTGGTCGGCGCCGGCTACCGGATCCCGCCGGAGCCGGCCAGCCCGGAGCCGGCGAGCGAGGCCGGCGCCGGATGAGCTCCGCGGCACCGGCGGCACCGCCATCGGCCGGCGAGCCACACCCGGCCGACCTGGCGGACCGCCCGCGCCCGGCGCGGCTCCGACCCCGGTCGACCCTGCGGCTGCGGCTTACCGTGCTCTATGGCGGGCTGCTCTGCGTGGTCGGGCTCACCCTGCTCGGCACCGCAGCGGTGGTGCTGGACCGGACCGTCCGGCACGTCCCGCAGTTCCCGCCGGGGCAGAACCTGGTGCTGCGGGACAGCGCCGGCCGGGTGGTGACCATCGGCTCCGGCGACTACCTCCGGCTGGTCCGTGACC
>WNFX01002058.1_pt1 | contig 20396 bp, 45 predicted proteins | sample 5400111 | NCBI WGS metagenome assembly WNFX01 (sample SAMN13153363, study PRJNA577476) | soil metagenome | isolation source: 40 cm soil or saprolite under grassland replicate 1 | place: USA:California | collected 2016-06-15 | reverse complement strand
ATCCACGACTTCAGCTAATCGATCTTTGATCTCATCCCAATAGGGATTGTTGTACTGTACGTCTACCATGCGATATATTCTTTCTCAGGATCTCCATCCGGCCTCCGTCTGCCTGTAGTGGGATTACGAAACCATCCTGATGGCTCCGATTCCTGTTCAGGATTCCACTTTTCCATCTCGCTCACGGCAAGTTCTGGCGTCGCATATCAGTACACGGCATCGAAACACAATGGAGAATACTGACTGCCTACCCCAAGCCTTGCCTGGCCGTACATAATCGGAAAGACGTAGAGTGTGCGTCCATCTTTGAGCTTACGCACGGCGTAATTGCCGCCTTCGTCTAACTGCACGATATCCTCGGTTCTCGAAATACACTCCTGAGATGTCCCAGGAGCGGGGTGTTAGTCGGTCTCTATCTCTGTGATAAACTTCAATGCTTCCCATGCCGCCCTCGCGTGTTCAGGCGTGTCAAACATGAGCGTGGTGAACAATCCGCCGACTTCCAACAAGACACACGGCGCTTGCTCCGTTACAGTGTCGAGTTGTAGCATTTCACCACTGAGCATAGTGCCGTCTTCAATCTCTTCGCTCACTTTGCCTCCTGTGCGGCTAGTGCATCCTTGTACAAATCGTCCAGCACGGGCGAGACGTGTGTACGCTCGGTCAGTTTCTCGGGCTTGACAGTCTTGAACTCCACCTGCTTCGTGCGTAGATTGTACACCGCGATACGTGCACGCTTTGCCGTCCGGGTGATGAGCACCGCGTCTATGTGGGAGATGTACCCATAGCCGCCTCTGTGCTCTAGGGCGTAGGTGTAGCGCATTACCGCGCCTCCCATACGACTGGTTGCCGCTCAGTGAACGCACCGTCCCGATATTCGACGATTGCACCTGCAGGGAACGTGCTCGCGGCGTCGAGGATCTTCTGTGCAATTTCCTGGGCATCGGTGCCGACTAGTCCTGCCTGTTCGTACACTGAGTCGGCCCAGCCACCCTCTTTGAGGGAGGTGTAGATGAGACGTGCCAGGCGGGAGAAATCACCGTCAAACTCGATCACCTTCATGGTGGTAGTGGCCTTGTATGTGGTGACGCCGCTCATGGAGCGACAACACCCACAACGCCCGTCTGCCGTCTCATTGCTACAGGTCATCACGTTGAAGGTGACGAGCTCCCCTTCAGGGACAAAACAGAAATCATTGGCACGCTGGCCTTGAGTCTCATGTGTCGATGCGAATACATTGAGCATTGTGTGCCTCCTTTAACGGTGAGATGCTGCTCAGTCATGATCACGCCTGCACCTCCCGATAGGTCTTGCCGCGCTTGATGTTCGAGACCACCGAATCCGTCACCTTGTAGCGCTGCGCTATGGTTCTGGCACGTTCACCGCGAGCAAGTCGTGCACGAATGTCCCGCACCTGCTCACGGGTAAAGTTTCTGTGTACGGCATCCTGATGCACTTCACTCTCACATGGCGACGTAGAGGGAGATGGGGCGTCGGTGTCATTCCTGAGAGCAGGATGTACCTTGCCCGCGTAGCCCGATCGTAGACGTGCTCCCTCTCTCCAGTAGGCATACCAGTATGGACCGTGCCCAGGCCCGTTCAGGCAGTTCTTGCATCTACCGCACTTCCTGTATTGGAGCTGGTATGTGATCGTTTGGTCTTTCGGAATTGTTGTCATCCCATGCCTCCTTGTGTTATGATCGCTGTCAAGTGCGTGCTCGCCTTGCTCGTCTGAGCCGCCGTATCCACAACTGCGCACCGCAGTTGCCAATCACTGCGACTGCAAGCCCCGCCTGCGGTCTGAGCCATCCAAAGTAGATCGGTGTCCAGGTGCTTAGGATGAAGAGCAGAATGCCGCCGCCGATAATGCACCACAGGAGCGCCGTCTTGTGTCGCTGGACAAAGATGCGTAGTCTCGTCATGTGCGCGGCCCTTCATAATGCGGTGATGCCTGTTGCCGCTGTATTTGTGCCACTCGGCACTCTTGCTGCAACGACTTGCACTGTGCTACGACATCGGCGTAGAGTTTGTTCGCTACGGCTTGCTCGCTGGCTGTGAGCGGCACACCGATGTACAACTTCAGGCGACAGAGCAGCTCAATGATGTCAGGCGTCATGGTTTCTTCTTTCCCGCCTGCCTGATCACGTCAGCATTGCTCGGACGTGCACCCGTCTGCGCCCGCTCCATGCCATGCAACTGCGCTAGTACTGCCAACGACTCTAGCGCACGCTCGTCTTGTTTAACGAGCCCTAAAGTCGGATAGAGCAAGTGGCGCTCCAATGTCAGGCGGATCAATTCGATGTGCTGTTCGATGGTTAGTTCCACATGTACCTCATCTGTTGCGTATAGGCATCTTCTACATTTTATGCGCGCCGTTCTCTAGTAACGCTTTGATCTCGTCAACCACATAGGGCTCGTCATGCCGCCATTGGCAGAAGTCCTCGTACGCCTCTTCGAGTTGTCGCCCCGCCTCTCTATATCCATCTGTTCCTGGCTCAGTATTGGTGTAGCGCCCGACCGCTTTTGCAAGGGTGACGAGACTCTCTATCTTTTCTTCCCAGGTGTACTCTTTCCCGCCCATTTCTTCCCTTTCTTCTTACGCTCTCCTACCGGTGCTAGAATGCCCATCGGGACCCTCATACCCTGATCATCGACGACCAGGAAGTCCCATCGTGTGCACCGCCTTGTCGCACTATAGCCGGCATTGTATGCTTGTTGCGGCGTGGTGTATGTCTCCTCGCACAACTGGATACCACCACCAAAGCAACGGTTGGGGCATCCGTTGTTGCGGTCGGTGCACCAGATCTGGAATCGGTACATCATTTGAGTTTCGCCCAAACCACGATCATGCAGAGCGCGGTAATGCCCGTGAATGCAACAATGATGCTCAATAACACCAATACTGCTATCCCCCATTGGTTGATAACATCCATAAAACATTTCCAAATAACTAGCCCATTCTGCACGGGCGATGTGTTACAAGCCGTTAGTAAGTATCCAGAATCGTGAGTCTAGCATGTTGTGCAAGAAGCTCACGACCGGGTGACATTCCAGTACGTCCACCTCGTACTCTAAGAACAGATCACTCTCCCCTGGACTGAAACGCACCTGAAAGAGTGGCACGACCTCGCCTATGCTCACTACGACGCCGATCCGTCCAGCATGGATGGGTACATCGCGGTGGATGCGCACCGTGCCGTCAGTTACGCCGGAGTGCAGCATCTCGCGCATGCTGAGCGTGACGGTCATAATGCCTGCTCATCATCTACGCCGAACGGGTCCAGGTCGGGGATCGTGTCGCTGTCTTGTGTTGTGACGGCAGGGGTACCAAGGATCTCATTGATGGTGTCGCGTCGGACACGGTAGATCTGCCGTGAGTTGACGTGTGGCAAGATCACAGCAGGCATTGCGCCGAGAGAGATCCAGCGGCGCACGGTTGTGGTGTCTACCCGTAAAGCGTCTGCAACTTCTGAAATGGTTAATAACTCACTCATGCTTCCATCTCCTTTTCTTCTCATGAAAAAAACATTCCGCGATACACCATGAAGATGAGCACGGCGCTCACGACGATGCCTGCGACCATAAAAACCATAGTCCAGTAGTACGGATCGAGAGTACGTACCCGTTTGAAGAGTTCAATCATAGTGACTCACACCTGTCCTCATGCCGTCTCTGGCTGCCTTCTCTTCGGTACCGCCTTCAAGTCATAGGTCGTAAATCCCTTTGCTTCTTCCACATCGATCTCTGTTATCTCCTCATATCCCGCTCTCTCCCGTACATCAGGGAGTGGGTTGACGAAATACGGGAGATGTCCGAGATCGCGCCTGAACAGTAAATAGCTCCGCCAGAGTCGAATGCTACGCTTCCATCTCGCTTCTTCCACGTATCCCTCAGTCCTTCAGTTAGTCTCCCGTGCAAATAATCAGTGAGACAGGGAAGACATACCGCACCATCCCCGCGCTCAGTAGTTCCCTATCCCCAATCATCGGGATCTCCGGCGCGGGGAGATCATGACAGGAGAGATAGACGCTATAGAGCGCCTTGTTCATGCTGCTCGTCCAGACAGCGGCTGGCATCCTCTCGAAGAGTTCGTAGTAACGGTTGATTGCTTCTTCGATGGCACGTGCCAGATCGTCTAAACAGGCAACCTGGGTGTGCAGTGGCAGCATATGTCGGTAGCTGCACACCTGGTGTATCACATCGGTCGGTTGTACGGCTGGCAGCGTCTCACTCACTGGCTCTATCCGTGTCTCTTCCATAGCAATCATGGCACGTCGTTGTGCTTCTCTCCGCTCAAACCACCTCTCCACCTGTGTCTCCTGATACATTCGACATCGAATCCTTTCTTGCACTCACAATGGATACCTCCTCTTGCAAGTGGGTGAATGTGATCCAGCGTAAGTACAATCTCTGGCTCATGCCGTCCACAGCACAAGCAGGTATGGTCATAGTGGTCTTTCATCTATATCTCAGTAATTTTGATGCCATAAAGTGCCTCTACCAATTTCTTTTTTAGTTGATAGACGGGAGTCTTGAACCCTTTCACATCTTCAATAATGACGTTGCCTGCTTTGTCCTCATAAGAAAAGTCGGCGTAGTACCTGCATATTGGGACCTCTTCCCCTTGCGGGTTGACAACCGCGATAGGGAAACACGGTTGGCAGAGCACAGGTCCGATCTCGCCCGCGTTGTGCAGGTTCAGAAGCTCCTGGTACCGCGCTGCTTCTTTGCGACTAGCAAACCGTATGCCGTGTATCACCGTTGGGATATTCCTATGCTTGCGGGGTGCGCACTGTGAGCACTTCCCGCTTTCGTTGAGCAGATCTACCGGCCACAACGACCTGCACTTCACACAGGGTGCTACCTGCATAGCGACGGGCGATTGTCTCATTGTTCTCACCTCTGCTCAACAGTCTGTCTATACCAGTGCGCCTGCAAGGAAATCAGGCGCATGACTTCTGTCGCTAAAAACTTCGTGCCTGCATCCTGCTCTAACTCTTTCCAGATCTCCATAAACTCGTCCATCTCCTGCGCGGCGGCCTGTGCAGGCAGGATCGTGGGATGCGTCTCGACGGTCGCATAGACGCAATGATGTGCAAGCGGAACGAACGTCCAGCACGTCTCACACCAGTGCTCTTCCTGCACCGGCTCGCGCGGAGGTCGCGCCTCCTGGGGATCAGGCACGGCGGTACGGATGCCTCGGATGAGGAGACCTACCGCTACTATCGCGTAGGCTCCCACCGCGATCAGTCCCCATATCATGACTCTACTCCTCATGGCCGCGCCTGCTCTCCGGTCGTATGGAGCGACCGTGTAAATACTGTTTCGTCCGTCGCTCTAAGAGCAGCGACTTGAGATCCTTCATCTCACATGTTGAGAGATGATCCGTCTCCGGTTGTCGTGGTGCTAGTTCATGCGTCGTATGCCGGCCATGCGCACGAGGAGAATGACGATCGAGCACCATCGGCACCGCGACTATTCCGACAATCACGAGCAAAAATACACTGCCATACAGCGCAAAAGCTACCCACAGAGGGACCATGACATCTCCTCAGTACTACTACGTGCTTCCCCATCGCACGGAATCGTTGTATCAAGTGTAGCCGCTCCCACAACGCTACACACGGTAGCAACATGACCATGCCGTCGTATATACTAGTTGTTGCTAGGGGTACGCGGAAATTTCCGCACAGCCAGAATATAGCCGTAATTTGCCATCTTGTCAAGAAGTATTCCACAACTTTCTTCGAGATCATTCACTTTATGTGAACTTGATAAGAGGTTGATAGTATCATTCCGAGAGGACTTTTCATGGAGATCACGCTTCTAGCTACACTGCAAACCATTATCAATCGGTATTGCGCGCAAAAGAACATCTCATCCATGCCATACTTTGCGGAATTAGCAGGCATCGACCGTGATACCGTAAGTGCCATCTACCATCGACCCGCGCCGTACTGTCCTACCTGGGGGGCGGTCTGTGCCATTGCGGTGGCATGCGATGTCACGACCGTGCAGATCAAAAAAGATCTCAGGCCGCTGTATACCCGTGCACACGCCCACTCAGAGCGACAAACCGCACATCGGCAACGGGCAATAGCAATAGCAGAAGAAAAAGGAGAGCCAGCCACCGACCGTTTCCGGGATATCGCCAAAGAACAGACGTCCAAGCTTCTGGCCGCATCACTGAAAAAGTGAAGGAATGATGGACATTGTGATGCAATGTGCTCACAATGTTTACGGCAGGGAGTATACTGTAGGTAGGTCGCTTGATAAGCGACCTTTCTTCGTTTCTGTCGTACTTGCCAGAACGGCAAAGGAACCACCTCGGTTGAAGGGCGTTATGCCACGAAAACGCGGTGAGCGGATCAGCAAGCGCAAGGAGCATTTAACCGACTTTGGAGAACTGTTACAGCAACTGTGTGAGTACCTGGGGTGCACCGATGCAGATATTGCGCGTGTCTCGGGACTCTCGCAAGCCGTCATCTCTCGCGGAACACGGGTCTCGAAGGAGAAGACGCCGCGTGACCCGACCCGCGACACGGTGACACGCATCTACGCGGCGCTGGAACAGTTCGCACATGACAAGGAACTGCCCATGACACCGGAATTGAAGGATATCTTTTTCAACATCGCACCGGCTCTGCACGCGACTCCTGAGCAGGCTGCGAGCGCGAAACGGCGCATGGGGATGGTGTACAGCATGTTGGAAGAGGCACGCAAGCACGCGCTTGAAAACGCTGGTCTCTCACGAGAGAACAATCAAGAAATACCGCCGCCTGAGCTGTAGCAATCCCGAGTCGGCGGAGAAGGAGCTTGCGCAACCTATCTACATGATAGGGTATACCATCGTGTACTTTTTTGCAAGCGTTCTAGCATCTGGAATCGACTTTTCTGAGGAAATCTTGAGTAACAGTTGAGCAGTACCAAAGTATCCCGAACTATCACGAGTCGTTCCCTTTGCGCTCTCTTGCTTCTCGTAGAGCACAAAAGTACCATCCACACGAAAGAAACGCCGCCCCGTTGAGAGCGGTTTGTGATGCTAAATCTTGGGATGCGCTACAGAGTGTTTCTCGTTTCAATCCTCATCCAACTCGAGAGTTGGATGCTACTACCTTTTCGCGGCCAGAGTGCCCCTGTCCTTCAGACATGGGGGTGAATGGCCGCCGCCCGCAGGCGGTCTCACCTGTTGACTTTCACATCCTAATGTGCTATAATTAGGATTATGAGAACGTTTGAGTATCGCCTTTTCGTGAATAAGGAACAAGCGCACTTGCTTATGCAGTGCTTGATGGAGTCTCGCAAGCTCTATAACGAGATGCTTGAGACCGTCAAGGGACAGTATGAGGAGAAGGGCACTTTTCCCACGAAGTACGATTTGACAGCACAATTCAAGGGTCGGGGTGGTGAGCATGTGCCTGCCACAACCGTTCAAATGCTGGCTGATCGTCTCTCCAAATCGCTCAAACGCTTTCTCGCTGCCAAAGAGTTGGGCATTTCTGATGTGGGCTTCCCACGTTTCAAAAAGCCGAACCGCTGGCACTCCATCCAACTCCGACAGTACGGCACCAGCCGTGATGTCTGGCTGGATGCGGATAACAAGCATCTGCATGTTCCTGCCAAGATCGGGAAATCCCTCAAGATCAAGCTTCACCGCCCGATAGAGGGTACGCCCAAGACGGTTCACCTGGTACGCCGTGCGGATGGACATTGGTATGCCCTCATCGTCTGTGAGACGGAGCCGCACATCGAGCACGATACAGGTGTGTGCGAGCATCCTGCTATTGGTATCGATGTTGGTCTCAAGTCCTTCTTGACGGATAGTGAGGGCAGCACCGTTGAGAACCCGCGTTTCTATCGCACCTCGCAGAAAACCTTGAGACGCAAGCAACGAACGCTGTGCAGACGTAAGAAGGGGAGTCATCGCCGCCGTAAAGCTGCCAGGAGTACTGCACAAACGCATCTCAAGATTGCACGTCAACGGCGGGATTTCCAGTATAAGACGGCCAAACAGTACACCGAACAGTACCAGGTCATCGCTGTTGAGAAGCTTCAAATTCTCAACATGGTACAGAACCATTCCCTGGCAAAAAGCATCATGGACGCCAGTTGGGGCGCATTCCTCGACATCCTCAGTGAAAAGGCTGAAAGAGCTGGTCACGCAGTGGTACGAGTGAATCCGCGCTTCACATCGCAGAAGTGTTTCAAATGTGGCGAGATCGTGCAGAAATCTCTGTCTGTGCGTACCCATATCTGTCCTTTCTGTGGCTATGTGGCAGACCGTGATGTCAATGCCGCTCAGAATATTCTGAAACGTGCAAGGCCAGGGCATGGCCTTCAGGAGTCAACGTACACCGATGGGTGCAGCGTTTCCTGAGAAGCCCCTGCCTTCTAGGCATGGGGAGTTGTCACTCTGGTATAAGACAGGGAGAAGAGGGAGAGATGCAGCGCCGCTCACACCCGTTCTCTGTTCGTATTCCGACTTCTCAACAATCATTCATCGTGAGCAGCGCTGTGCTGGTAGTGTACCGGGTGTGCGCAGCTCTGTCAAACTATCACCGTAACGTTACGGTGATGATGGTGAGTTCCCGAGAAGTTCCTCTTCTTGGGAAGTGAGGTGCTGCTCCTTGCAGGGTCGTCCATCTTGGACTATCCTTGTGATCATAAAGCGGGCTGTCCTGCACACAAGGCTGGTGTGGCTCGTCTGTGTTATCATAGGTGCAAACGAAAGGCAGGGTCATGAACCCCCGCTTGGAAAGCGGAGGCTTGCAGTAACGCTTGATCCGGTGTTTCTCACGTCCCACGATGGGCTGCATGACAACAGCCCGTTTGGTAGCTGGCCCAACATTTTTACCTGATAAGGCCATTAGTTATCAGAACCCGTATGTTGTTGAAAGAGCAAACCGTTGCTTCCCGCTACCAGGAAGTGTCTTAGCTACTAGACTCTTCTCATTCACGAGGGAGAAAGCGGAAGTGGGGCAGAGGCGAGCAGAGCAAAGCGTCTGCTCTTTCATTCCTCCCCGTCTTGCGCATAGCGGGGCATCCTGAAAGGAACTCTGTGAAATGAGCCAACAACAAATAGCGGCACAAGTGAGCGTCGAGTTCGGGCTGGACATCGTACCGTTTAAGGACGGCTATATCACGACGTTTCCGATGGATCTCTACGCCTCAGAGATGGAAGCACTACGGGAGCGGATAGAACAGAGAATAGAGGAGATAGCCGATGGGCGCGCGATCGGGTAGACTCTCCTCAAAAAGGAGGTGACGATGGTGTCACATTATGACGATTAGCAGGTACGGGCGTCTCACAGACCAGGGACGTACAGCAGGCATGTGAGCGCGTAAGGATGATATGCTCTGAGTGAGTATCGCATCATGCCGTACTTCATGCTCTTGCGAGCGAGATGGACGTATCCGAGTCGCATTGCCGGATCGTCCATCTCCACCACACTACGCAAACCCGATGGTACGCGTGCCAGGAGGCGAATCCTGGCTTCCTAACGGCTTGTGGCACTCCATGCACGAGCTGTGCGCAATGATCTCGCTGTAGAGCACCATCCGTAGCTCGTGCGCAGATGCGCCAGGCTTGTGCTCCGCGCAGTAGTAGAAGAACCCGCGTGATGGGTGCCAGCACCACGCGTACTGCTCCAACTCACCAGCCATGTATGACAGGTCCGACGCTTTGCAATTCTTGCACATGTGAGTGTTCCTCGTAGACGCTGGTGTAGTGTCCTTCTGCCTCAAGCTCTTTGACGAGCTGAGACGCTTGCCTGTAAGTCACGACTGTTCCTCCAATCGTACCGCTATCTTCGAACCAGGGTACTGCTTTCGTAGCGCCCTCTTTGCGGCGGCTACGGCTTGCTCTTCTGACGTACCCCAACTCCTGATCTCACCTTCGATCGTGCGGATGGCTCCCTGTACCGTGTAGCGGATGATGTACATGACCATTCTCCTTCTCTGGTTGGAGGGACCGAAGCCCCTCCGTCGCTCTACACAAACTGGACGAAGCCACGTACTGCAAAGATCTGCCCACGCTCGTCACGGATACACGAACTATCCGGCTGCGTGTCAGGAACGATCACATCAGACCGGTGCACGGCCTGACCGACCGGCATAGAGACGATATAGTAGGTAGCCTGCCCTTCCTCGTATTCGGGCAGGCCCTCAACCTCCGCGAAAGAAATGGAGTCGAGCTTGAACTGACCAGCAATCACGGCTTTCTCCTGCCGCGTTGGGGCCAGGCGGGCGACCGTGCCTGATGCAGGTATCACGACATCGGCGTCGTAGGGTTCCGCCTCACTCTCGCGCCAGGGAGAGCGAACACGAATGGCGTGTGGCGTCAAATTCACAAAGAACCGGTTGTAGAAATCGCTGTTTGACATGGGTTTCCCTTTCTCAGTTGGAGGGGCTTGCACCCCTCCGTCTCACGCTACCGTGATGGTTGCCAGCCATCTTCACCGGCGTACTCCGCAATGATCGCCAGCCCGTCACGGCGGTAGTACGTGCTAGTGCTGAACGGGCTACGATGTGATGGGTCGCTCGCCTGGAAGTCCTTGTAGTAGCCCGCGCTGATGTTCGCCTTGCTCACGGTGTACGTGCCGTTCTCAACAGCCTTCACCGCGTCTCCGTGTTTGCTCAATGCCAATGCCTCATGTAGTTTCATGTCCGTTCCCTTTCTGGTTGGAGGGGCCTTCACCCCTCCGTCTCGCTTACTTGCTCTCTCGCTCTAGGATCGCCTGGGCCTTGAGTAGCCGCGCTCGCTTCTGATACTCATGGCGGGCTTGCTCATCGTCCAGGTCGCCGTACCCGCGCCTCTGTAGCTCCTCCAGGCTCATCGTCTCGTAGTTCAGTTCGTCCATTCTCGTATTCCCCTTTTGTATTCTCTCAGATGAAGTACGTCCTCATCTCTATGTATATATTAACGCATACGCGTTAACTTGTCAAGCGTTTTCGGGGCAAATCTGAGCACTTTCCAGACATCTCGAAAAACTCGTTATGCACGTTCTTTGGCGGTGCGGCTCTTTCTTCCAGAAGGGTACGCCCGTTGTCGGTGTGCCTCTAGCCACGCCTGGAACTGCTCAGTATCTACGTCGATGAGCCATACCTTACCTGACCGATGAGAGGGTACTTTTTCCCCATCCTTCGCGACCTGCTGAAGCGTATAGCGCGACACGCCAAACTCCTGGCTCACCTCTGCGACGGCTTTATACATGCTCCACCAGCCTCCGTATCTGCACACGCGATAACGAGCGACCCTGAGCGACACGCCACGACTGGCAACGCTCACCCAGGTTGCGGAACTCATACGGTTCAGGATCGCGCCCGTATGATGCTCTGAACGCGGCGTAGAGCCTGTCAGACTCGCGCCATGTGGCAATCGCACGTAGGACGCCGTAACGGCGCGCAAAGCCTATGTACCCCAGGAGCGTCGAAACAATTTCCACCTCTTTCTCCTTTTAGAACTCGACGATTGCGCCACTACTGAGAGCTAGCCCGATGCACTCAAGCCACACATTGATCTGTAGGATAGCTTCAGTACGTGAGCAGAAGCGCCACTCACGCTCACCGGTGAGCGTGAGTGGCGCTTCCATCCAGAAGAGGTAAGCCAGAGGCTTACCTGCATCCTCAGTCTGCATGATGCCTACCTCGACGCTGTGGCCGCGCACGATCTCACATCCGTTTTTCAGGACTTCTCTCATTTGGTCTCCTGTCTCTCCTGTAGTTGCTTCTTCCATGCTTCAATTTGCTGATTGTCGCCACGCTGGAAGGCTTTGACCGCCTGCGAATAGCTGGTCAGTCCCGCTTGCTCAAACTTGCGCGCCAGAGCTAACTGGCGATCACTCACACCTACGCCGAATTTCTTTGCCATCGTTCTCTCCTCTCTGTGCTATACTTGCAAGTGGCAACCCAGGGAGAAGGATTGCTCCCTCTCCCCTCCCGCTACTTCACGGCCTTCTGGATTTGCGTTGCGATCTGTGACCAGATCTCGTGGCGTACCAAAAGGGTGAAGTGTACCCCGATGTGGGGCAGCGGCTCGACACGCTTGGGCGTATCCAGGAGGCTATTGATGTCCGTCGCTAGTTCCTGGTGCGCCTTGCGCGCTTGCCACTTGTTCATCAGCACCGTTCTCCTTTCTCTTTGATACTTCTATATTAACGCATACGCGTTAACTTGTCAAGCGTTTTTCGCCAGTTTGGGGGCAGTTTCTGGAAAGTCATCACTCATTGTTTCGAGTGCGCCACCTTGCGCTTCTTGTGCTTGGGCCAGCCCCACACGCGCGGTGGCAAGCCTTCTACGTCCTGGCGCAAGAACAGCGCGCTTCTGCCTTTCGCGCTTACCTCTGTCAGTACGCCATCCATGAAGCAGAAACAGCGCAACTGTTTCTTGAAGACGAGTTGGCGTATCGTCTCGACACTACAATCGAGTATGAGCGCCGCACCAGTTGTGTCGGTCAGGTCAACGGCGCGCGCATCTTGAATATTCATCTATCGCCTCGCTCGTAGAACGTAGCTACCAGTCTTCTTGCTTCATCAATCACACACTCAATCTTGACGCGCTCGCCAGCTTCATGTGCTGATTGTTTCATGCTCTTGATCGCGTCAGTGATGGCCTGGGCGTACTCTGTTCTGGTTAGTACAATTTTATTCACTTTTCTTTCTCTTTCTTTCTATGGGGCTTGACACTATTCACCAGGGGTATAAGGTTCGTTAGGGCCAGTTTCGGCAAAGAGAGACTTGTCGCTGTCCTTGTCGGTGTTGTAGATGCGGTCCTCTCCTCCGCAACGAGGACATTCACGCCCATTGTACTTTGCTCCACATTCCAGACAGTACCAACGGAAGGACCGGAGCTTCTTTTCCTGTGGATGAAGAACATGGGCAGTCTGCTCTTTGGGCTGAGGGTGAAGGCGTTGTTCAACCTGTTTGTCATACTCCTCTTTGGTCGCTGGTTCAGCTTTCATGAAGAATCCATTTTGTCCAGAATGCGCCACAAAGACATACGTTCCTATACGAGTATCCTCTGTTACTTTGCCAACATTTCCCTTTTGATCCTTAACGAAATCGCCTTTTATGAAATTGCTCATGATTGTTGTTCTCGCTTTCTCTCTCGGAAGGTTCATTTCCTTCACTGACAATACTATAACACATTTCCAACTCATTGTCAAGGGGTTTTTGATGAGTTTGGGCCACTTTCCAGCACTTCCCGAAAACTGGGAGAGCCAGGGATGGGCGTCCTCTGGCTCGTCAGGTGTGGCTAGCGTTGGAGCGCCTTCTCCTTTGCCTTGACCAGGTTGTCCATGTCCTCCCTGTATCCGCCTCGACCATCGGCGGCATGCTTCACGCGCATACGGAAGGTCGTTAGAATCATCGCATCTGACGCGGTACCGGTGAGTCCCAGGAATGCAAGCGCCTGTTCTCGTGTCGAGATACCCGCCTGACGAGCGGCGCGCGCTCTCTGCTGCCGTGCCTCTTGCTCCTTGCGTGCCTGAGCCTGGGACTGCTCTTGCTGACGGCGTACCTCTTCACGCTTTGCATACTCAGCAGCCTCACGCTCCTCTTCCGCCTTGCGTTGTGGCTCATTGCGCTCCCACTCTTCACGCTCTGCCTGCTCGCGCTCCTCTTGCGCTTCGTACGGGCGGTGCATATCCTTTGCATCCGTGTTGGAGAGCAGATTGTTCAGCCAGTGATCCTCACTATATCCGAGGGCGTATGAGTCTACATAGGCTTCCTCATCGGTTCCCGTAATCTTGATCTTAGATGTGCTATACCCCCATCTCTGACAGAATGCTGCGACAATCGCCTCCACATAGATACGCGACATCTTGCGGGTACACATCACATAGTCGGCACCAAAGTGAACGGTCTCGCCGTCAAGCTCGCTGGTATGGTAGGTGGTACTATCAGTCATCCCATCGAATGACGCGCCCTGAAATCTCTTCGCTACCCGCTCAACTGCATGACAGGATGGGCCATCAGTCCATTGCACATCGATGCTCGCTCCACATGAGTATGAGCGGCTTCTGACTGAGAACTTGATACCTGGGAAGTTCGATTTGAGTTCTTTGCGGATCAGCTTGGCAGTGTCGGTCGTTGAAATGTATCGGCTCATTGGTGTTCTCCTCACTCACTGTGTTTTTGTTGATGTGAGAAGTGTAACATGTTGTAGTTACCATGTCAATACCTTGTAGACGAAAGTAAGACCAGTTTTGTGAATGCCTACAAAACTGGTCTTATGTGGTTAAGCTAGCTCTTTGTTCTGGTGAAAGATGGTATAGGCAATCGACGCGCTCACCAGCGAGACGAAGAACCGTTAAGCTAGCTCTTTGTTCTGGTGAAAGATGGTATGGCAGTCCTGGCAGAGTACAATCAAGTCTCCTAACGGCTCGTTGCCGCGCCTCTCATACGAACGGTGATGGACGTTCAGATTGCTATCCTCATTGCAGAGTTGACACTTGAACTGCGCAAACCGGAGCGCCTTAGCGCGCTTCTTTGCCCATTCTGGCGTCTGTAGATACTCTGCATAGGGCATAGTACGCAGTTCCTCAAGCCGACTACTCTTGCGTTTCGCAGTCGGTTGCTGTGACTGTTCCTGCTCAGCCTGAGTATCCTCCTCAGTATCTCTCAACTTGAGACGGTAACTCTTCTTGATGCGCGCCATATCTCTGTAGTCAATCTCAACTTCAAGAAATCCGTGATCTACTGCCTTTGCAGTAGCTTGCTTTACACTACCACTGCTTAGTCCAGTACCATTATCCATCCGTTCTCCTGTCCTTAGCATCCTTCCATACACGAACTCATCGGTCGTTATCCTCTTGAAGATGTCATACTCCTGAAAGCCCCAGGTGTGACGCATGATGTAGAGGACAATCTTGAGTTCTGCAAGGCTATCTATAAGAGCCAATGCCTCAAAGAAATTGTTAGGAATACGCGTGTAATCTGTATCTGATCTAGCGAATCCTTCCCATGTGTTTGACATCCTGTATCTCCTCTCAATAACATTATCAGTAAGAGGAGCATATCACAGTGTAGCTACCTTGTCAATACCTTGTCTTCTCTGTTCCATCGACTTGTGTTTGTTCTGCCTGGGTTGATGTCGATTTCAAAGATCTTCAAGGTGTCGTAGGTATTCTGGCGCGTGTTCTTAGTTCCATCATCCCTGACCAGTGGTCGGGCGTCAAGCTTGTGTGCATGCTTGCGCACAGCCGTTGCATTATAGACGTGCTGGATACCGTATTCTTCTTTGGCCCGCCAGGTAAGTATATGGGCCGCCTCTGAGCTAGTAACGCGCTCAGCTCCAGGGTCAATGTGTAAGTGTATTAGCGCGTTCTGGCGTTTCTTCTCTGTGTAAAATGCCATCATTCCCTCTCCTTAGTTTTGACATGGTACGCTTATGGTAAGATAACATATGGAGAAGCAATTTTCAAGAGGCGTCAAAAACTGGTGTCTTTTCGCGGTAAAAGGTATTGACATGGTACGCTTATGCATGTTAATATATACCTGTGAGGACGAGAGACCTTCAACAATCTAAACCTCGTACCCACAGGAGTAAGAAAATGGTAGCAGCAATTGCAAAGACCCGCAAGTCCGAAGTCAGCCCGATCGCTCGTATTTTCGTGAAGCGCACGAGCGCGGTCGTGTATAAGTATAGTCCCTCAGATGGTGGCATGTCCTACAACACAACCGTCATAAATGGCAAGGCGACGGGATGCACCTGCATTGGTAACAGCAAGTTCCACAAGACCTGTAAGCACATGATCGATGCCGTATCCCGTGAGAGCGAGCGCCAACAGGCCACAACTCAGACCATTGAGACGGTCGCCGCTCGTCGCAGCACGACGCCGGTTGACCTCACGGTCGTACGCCAGTTCAAACGTGAGGATGCCTACGAGCAGTTGGCAGAGGCGAAAGACCCCTGGGCTGGACTCAGTGAGGATGAGAGGGTAACGGCGATGGGGTACTACTTAATGGGCATAGGTGCATAGGTTGAGCAGAGAACAGGAGGGCCAGTCACCCTCCTGGGAAGGATAAAACGATGAAGAGTTATCAGATCACATGGAACCTTGACGATGTAGAAGTTGCACACCTTTCAGGAAGCAACTACGTACGGTCCGCTACTTCAAGAGCGGCGAAGCGCATTCTTGAGACGTACTTACGCAACAATCTACCGCATCTTGAGCGGTTAGAGATCGGCAGCGCATTACAGCGTACGCCGTCATCAGATGGCCAGTACATTGACGAGCATTCCCGCTTTTAGCGGTTGAACAGCCAGCAGCAGGGGTGGTTCTCCTGCTGCTGAGAAGGAGAATGAGAGATGGACGAACAAGCGATTATTCCAGGGGTAGAACTTAGCCCGCTTTCATGGCGCTATACTCTCGCGGTATCGCTCCGCATGATACGCATTCTCTTCACTTGTAAGAATAAAGAGTGCAAACATGTGTGGGCGTATGAGTACCGCAGAGGCTACACCTTCCTGGGGGACAGACAAGGCAATCCACCGCGCTGCGATCTCTACCGCGTCACGGATGGAGAGCAGAAGACGATGCATCACATTCTCTGCCCGCTGTGCGGGCGTATAGGCAATGCCCACGTAGTGAAGGGTACTGTGACGCAGAAGAAGTGCGATGCATCGTGTCAGAGTGCAAAGGGAAGCACTTGTAATTGCTCATGTGGTGGGGAAAATCACGGCATTGTACATCTCGTAGCACAGGTAAGCGGCAATCGGGCCGCTGCATGTCGCTCGTAGAAGAGAAGGAGAATGAGATGAAGGCATTTCTGGACATAGAAGCAGCTCGCGCATTCATCGCCTCGGCGATAGAGCATTACGTAAAGACCGCTCCTGCATGGTTCATCGACTACCTGGATATGGATCTCTACGTGAGTCTAGGAGAGTCACCCGCGACGATCACATTGGACGAACTGATGACGCTACAAGGTCTGTACTGTGACGGTGATTGGAAGCCTGAGCCGTTCGCAGTGAACAATGTCTACAAGATGTTCGATAGGTTAGGGCGTGATACGTCCGGTATCATGGGGTACTAAGGAGAGCGAGATGGAACACACGATTTTCAAGGTCTACAAAAACGATGCCAACTACCTGGAAGCTGCGATCTTGACGCCGAAGAGCGGCGCGAAACCGACTACTTTCAATGGGTGGGATACTCTTGAAGAGATGATCGCCCAGGTGAAGCGGGACTACGGCGAGGATGCAGAGCGGGTACCAGCGCGTATCTTTCAGCAAGAGATCGAACGTCGCACGGTGCATACGCCTGCAATGCTCGCGATGTTGGCAGACACCTACGCTGGCGATCTACGTGAGTGTTGGGTGTATGGGAGCATCCTGCGCCCGATGTCGGGGATCGTCATTGAGGGTGCGACCTACCTCAATGGCAACGGCGCGAAGTACAAGGGATGGAAGATACATGAGTATGTTGTGATGCCTGGGGCATTGGATAAGGCGACGATAGAGCACTACGATCTGGTGTTCATCTCGCATCCATAGTTGAGGAGTAGAGTAGCAGAGGCGGTGTCGTGCCGCCTCAAGAGGAGTTGTGTTATGGAACAGGTATTCGATGCAAAACAAATTGAACTGCTTGAGCAGAAACTTGACCCGCGCTTAGTGAGTGAGCGCGTTGGAGGTGGCAATACCAAACTGAAATATATCGAAGGTCATGATGCGATTGACCAAGCGAACAGAATATTCCTACCTGGGAACTGGTCGTATCGCCCTCTCTCTTGTGAACAGACAGTCCTTCTCGATCCGATGACAGGTGAAGCGGTCGGTGTGTCCTACAAAGCTCAAGTTGAGCTGGTGATACGTGGCTGTGTTGCCCCTCTGGTAGAAGTCGGCTCCCAACCTGTAGCGGCATGGAATGTGAATGATGCGGTGATGAGCAGGCGCAAACGTGGCGATAACAAGCCCGTTGAAGAGTGGGAGCGTGTAAGTGCGCGTCGTACTATTGTAGAGTCTCACGAGATGGCAGAGAAGGGAGCGGTAACGGATGCGCTCAAACGGGCGCTACGTACCTTTGGCGACCAGTTCGGAAACGGCTTGTATGGCGACGGACGCGTAGAGTTACCGGATGCCGACGTAGCGCGTCCACAAGGCAATTCTGGCAGTGCGCAAAACACGGCATCCAATCATAGCAATGCTCACGTCGCGTCGTCTGGTGAGCCTGTCACCTCGTCTATGATCGATAAGATCAAGGCATCGTGGGCGAGCGTCTACAACATTGCTGATGATAAAATTGAGGAGCGTTGGACAAAGTACAAGGTGTACGTCCTGGGGAGCGATATTGCTGACTACGACCTGAAAGCGGCACACCTGGGCAGGCTCAACGGGGATATCGAGACACAACGCCGTAAGGCACCCAAAGCGTCGTAGCCGTTAGTGGGTTGACCGGCTTTGAGGGAGCCGGTAGAGGAGAAAATGAGATGGACGAAATGACACGAGCAATACTCGAAGCGGTATCCAAACGGAACCCTGGCGCGTTAGACGTGGCGATAAAGATGATGGAGTACCTTCAAGAACTTGTCGTCATAGACTTCGATGTGATCCTACAACAAGACATCACCGGAGAGGAGTTATGGAATCTCTACGATAAGTGCTGTGAGCGTGATATTGCCAAAGTACACGCCGCACTCATGCAGAATACGGCAATCCCGCTACTGCAAGCACTTGTGGCTGGTAGCGGTAGACACCTCTCGAAGTTTGCGCAAGAGAAGGAGTGAGCAATGTCCGTCTACGTCGACGAATTGTTCAACACGGCTGGCATGTCGGAGAAGTGGCGCTTCAAACAATCCTGCCACATGCCAGCCGATACTGAGGCAGAGTTACACGCAATGGCCGCAAAGCTCGGACTCAAACGGGAATGGTGCCAGTATCCCGACAACCCGATCAGGCGTCATTACGACCTCACGGCATCAAAGCGTGCGCTCGCACTCAAACATAGCGCGGTACCGCTCACATGGCGGGAGATGGCGCAGAGGACGACGAGTGTCTTGAGAGAAGGAAAGGATTGAGCGATGCAGAAGCCAACAGCAGGCAGACAACCGCGCAAGTGGTATGTGATCTACAGAGATGCACAAGGCGTGATCGTCGGCCTCGTCTGGGAGATCGAGAGCCAAAACAAGCCGATCCGATGGGCAGAGACGCACGGCCCGCGAGGATGTACGTACACGATTGAAGAGACGCAGAGCTTCGATGGTGGGTACAAGGAGAGTAAGCGATGAAAGTATACCCCTACGACGAGGGTGATGTCCTGATTATCACCCACAAAGGCACTGAGCAACCTGCTCGCATCGCTGGCTACGTCGATAGCCTGGATGACACCACGCCGCTGTACGTCAATCTGAGAGTGTCTGATGGTCTCCGTTGGGGTGTGCGCAACATCAAGATCCAACCTGCACAGATTGTTCGCGCTGATCCTGAGTGGTACGAGCGACAACATGAGCAATGGCAAGCGAACATCAAAGCGACCGCCGATGCTGTGTATGCGAGGATGACGCCTGAGCAACGCCAGAAGCTTCACAATGAGACAGTGAGACGGGTGCGTCGTAGTCCATTGGACATCCTGATTGATCGAGCCTGTGGATTGGAATAATAAAAGAGACGTTGGAGCAATCCGCGTCTTTTTTTGTTTTCCGCAATGTGTCTTGTACTATGAGCGGCACAAGACACATTGCGCGCTGGATATTTTTACATTTCAGGATGTGTGGCGTCTCTACATAACAGAAGCACAAAAACGGAGCGCATCCCTTAGCCAACATACTCTATCGGCCCTGTCACACGAACGGCCCAGGATGCCCCCGGCTTTCAAGCGGGGGAGGAATGGGCCTACCTTATCTGGGGCTTGGGCACTGGGGTACCGTCGCCTATTGACACTTTTCTCAATACCTGCTATACTCGCTGTATGAAACAAACGATGCTCTTGAAGCTTGCTCCAACTGAAGAACAGCACCGCGCCTTGCTTGACACCATGCATGCCTTTAATGCCGCCTGCAACTACGTAGCGGAAATCGCTTTTTGCGAGAAATCGGCGAACAAGTTTGCATTGCAGAAGTTGGTCTATGGCGAGTTGCGTACGACCTACCAACTCGCTGCACAATTGGCTATTCGTGCGATCAGTAAAACCGCTGAGTCGTACAAGCGCGATAAGAGCATCAAACCCACGTTTAAGCCAGAGGGTGCTATTGTCTATGATGAGCGGGTCATGTCCTTTAAGGGCTTGCTGACCGTCTCTCTTTTGACCATTGCGGGTCGTGTTCTGGTGCCGTTCCGCATCGGTGGCTATCAAGAGTCCCGTCTCGATCAGATCAAGGGGCAAGCCGATTTGCTCATACGTCACGGTACCTTCTTTCTTGCCGTGACGCTGGACGTTCCTGAACCCACGCCCGAGAGTG
>WNFX01002057.1_pt1 | contig 20399 bp, 20 predicted proteins | sample 5400111 | NCBI WGS metagenome assembly WNFX01 (sample SAMN13153363, study PRJNA577476) | soil metagenome | isolation source: 40 cm soil or saprolite under grassland replicate 1 | place: USA:California | collected 2016-06-15 | reverse complement strand
TGAGGATCACGCACGGCCCATCGCCCACGCCGACGAACACGTGTCGGCTCTCCGGCGGGCAGTGTACGAAGTCCCACTGCCTGAGGGGCCGCTCCTGCCCTTCGACGACCAGGAGCGCCTCGCCCGCGAGCACCAGGAAGTCCTCTTGCTCCGTCTCCCAGTGGTACGTCCCGTTCGGCTCACCCGGGGGAAGCACCTGAATCGACATGCCGAGCATCGGGAAGTACGTTTCCGCCTCGAACTCATCGCATCCTGTCAACGGCAGGCTGTCGCCGCGGCCGGGACGGTGGAACCAGCGGGCGTCGCGCGCGTTCATCACGAACCAGCCGGTGCTCGCGGGGACGAGTCCGGCGCCGGCGTCCCGTAGCTCCGCCTCGGGAACCATCGTCGAGATGATAGGAGCCGAACCACGTCTTCGCGCAAGGCGTCGCGGCCTGACGCAACGGCCTGCCGCGCCATCCGCTTTGCTACCCGTCGTGCGCAAGGTCGTCAGCCGCAACGTCGGTTTCGTGCTCATCGCCTACGCGTTCCTCGCCACGATGATCGGAACGACGCTGCCGACGCCGTTGTACCCGCTCTTCGAGCAGCGCTACTCGTTCGGCGAGTTGATGGTGACGGTGATCTTCGCCGTCTACGCCTTCGGAGTGATCGCGGGCCTGCTCCTCTTCGGGAACCTGTCGGACGAGATCGGCCGGAAGCCGGTGTTGCTGATCGGGCTAGCGTTCTCGGCTGCGAGCGCGTTCCTGTTCGTGTTCGCCGGGTCGCTGGTGCCGATCTTCGCAGGCAGAATCGCCTCCGGCTTCTCTGCCGGCGTGTTCACCGGGACGGCCACCGCCATGCTCGTCGACCTCGCGCCCGGAGGGCGCCGGCGGTTGGCGAGCTTCGTCGCAGTGATCGTGAACCTCGGGGGCCTCGGGCTCGGCACCTTGCTCGCCGGCCTGCTGGCCGACTACTGCAGGTCACCGCTCCGCTTGTCCTTCATCGTCGACCTCGGATTGCTCGCGCCGGCCTTCCTCGGCCTGCTGATGACGCCGGAGACCGTGCAGCGAACCGCGTTTCGGCTTCGGCTGCAGCGCTTGAAGGTGCCGGCAGAGGTGCGAGGGGTCTTCATCCGTGGTGCCGCAGCGGGCTTCGGCAGCTTCGCGGTCGCGGGGGTCTTCAGTTCCGTCGCGCCGGTCTTCCTCGGCCAGATCCTCGGCCGGACGAGTCATTCCCTTGCCGGGGCGATCGTCTTCATCCTTTTCAGCGCATCGATCGTCGGTCAGTTGGTCGTTTCACGCCTCTCGGACCGTCGGGCCCTGGTCTCCGGCTGCGTGCTCCTCGTCGGAGGGGTCGGCCTGCTCGCGTTGGCGCTCGGGATCGAGTCACTCGCGGCGCTGATCGCCGCCGCGTCGGTTGTCGGCCTCGGCCAGGGCCTCGTGATCGGCGCCGGGCTCGCGGCGATCAACCAGCGCGCGCCGGTCGAGCACCGGGGCGAGACCGCCTCGAGCTTCTTCGTCGTCATGTACGTCGGTCTCTCGCTGCCGGTGATCGGTGTTGGCGTCGCCGCTCACGTGTTCAGCCTCCGCACGGCCGGAATCGCCTTCAGCGCCGCGGTTGCGGTGCTCGTGCTCGCGGTGCTCGCGAGCCTCTCTCGGCCGGAGTAGCGACGCGGGGCACGCGGACATGTTGCAGGAGACAGATCCGCCTGCAACGCTCCCGCGAGTGAGGAGAAGGACCGGTCTAGCTGCCGCTTTGGTCGTGCTCGCGCTACTCGGCTTCGCTCTGACCGGCGCAGTCGCCGGTGTGACCGAATCGACGTCGACGACGGTGCACTTCTCCTTCAAAGCCAAGGCAACCAAACCTGTTCTTGTGTTGAGCGGCGCTGGCGCACTGATGTTTCCGGATGCTCCCGTCGAAAACGTGCTGGAGCAGGCCCCGGCCGTGCGAGGCACCGTGATCATCCATCGCGGCGCATCTTCCGCCACCTTCACGGTCACCGGCGCGAGGTACGTGTTTTCGACGAGAATCGGGATTCTCTTCCAAGAGATAGGGCGTCGGCCGGATCGCGAAGTCGACAATTTGCGCCTGCAGAGTGCGCACTGCCGGCGCGATTACCGTCGAGACAGAAGAGAATCTGCCCTCACGCCGAACCCTCCTCGGTGTCGGGTCGTTCGCGGACAACACTGTCGTCTTCAGGATTTGCGGCGTGAGACGCGCGGATCCGATGGCGGTTGCCGAGATTGTGTCCACCGAGGACTCAAGCTAGATATCTCCCGTAACCGAAGCGTCCCTTTCCTCGTTGAAGAGGTGCAGCTATCAAGGAGGCTACGTGAGCATTCTGTGGATCATCCTGATCGTCGTGCTGGTCCTCGCCCTGCTCGGTTTCGTCGGGCGTTAGGTAGGACTCTTACCGATTCGCGCGGCGGCCTTCCGGCCGCCGCCTTCGTCTTCAGGTTAGGGTTGCCCGGTGCGGGTCTACCTTGCTGGACCGCTCTTCACCCCGTACGAGCGGTCCTTCATCGACGAGTGCGCGGGGCGGCTCCGTGCCGACGGCATCGAGGTGTTCGTCCCGCACGAGAATGCGCTCGCAGCGGGCGACACGTCGGCGGCGACCATCTTCGCGAAGGATTGGCAGGGTCTATCCGATGCGGACGCCGTAGTCGCCGTGCTCGATGGACCAATGGTCGACGACGGCACGGCCTGTGAGGTCGGCATCTTCTACGCGCTCATGCAGGCCGACTCGACGAAGAAGGGGGTCGTCGGTTTGCTCACCGATCTCCGCAGCACGGTCGGCCACGAAGGCCACGGTCTGAATCTGTTCGTGCTTGGCTGCATCGAGGCGGCGGGAAAAGTGTGCAACTCGATGGACGAGGTCGCCGCCGCGCTCGCCGAATGGCGCTAGTGCCCCTGTAGGGGCACTAGCTCCCGGTGCGCCGATCCTTACCGGAACGCCGCTCCTGATCTGACCGGCGGCTATCGCCTTCCCGCCGGTCGCCGTCCGGCGGCGGTCCGGCGTCGCGCTCGCGACGGTCTTTTCCTGAGCGCCGGTCTTTCCCGGAGCGCCGGTCGCCAGCTGAACGCTTTTCTTCCGCCATTTGCTTATTGAAGGACGCTACTCCCACGCAGTCAAGCTTCCTCTTCGTCTTCGCCGAGCGCATCGGCGAGCAGAGCGCAGGCATAGGCCCGCCAGGCTATGTCGGGATCGCGTAACCGCTCGAGCGCCTCCGCATCCGCATCAAGACGCTCGATTGCGCGGCTCAGCGCCTCGCGGCGTTCCGCCGAGTCGAGGTCGCCGGCCAGCTCGATCACCGCCGGATCGTCGAGTGCCGGGTCGCGGTTGAGTGCTCCGCCGGCGGCGAAGACGAACAGCGCGCGTCGCAGCGCGGCGTTCCGTTCGTCGTCCTCGATGGGGACGTCCTGTCCGGCGACGTAGGCGAGGACGATAAGGTCGACGTCGCTAGCCGTCAGGCTGCGTACTCGTCCGCGATCGAGAGCGCTTCATCGAGGACCCCGATGCCCTCGTCGATCTCATCGCGCGTGATCGTGAGCGGTGGGGCGACGATGATCACGTTCCAGTGCGTCATCAGGTAGAGGCCGCGCTCGAGGGCGGCTTTCGCGACGCGCGCCACCGGTGCGAACGCCTCGCCCGTTGCGTTGAACGGCACCAGCGGCTCGCGCGTCTCGCGATTCTTGACGAGCTCGATTCCCCAGAAACAGCCGAGTCCGCGGACGTCTCCGATCGAGGGGTGCTCGCTCTCGAGTTCGTGCAGCTTCTCGGCGAAGACCCCGCCCATCTCGGCCGCGTTCTCGACGATGCCCTCCTCCTTGAAAGCCTCGATCGACGCAACAGCCGAAGCGCAGGCCAGTGGATGCCCAGAGTAGGTGAGCCCGCCGGCGAAGTATTTGTCCCGCACCCAGTCGGCGATCGGCTTCCGGACGATCATCGCGCCGAGCGGGACGTAGCCGGAGTTGATGCCCTTCGCGACGGTGAGGATGTCCGGCACGACGTCCCAGTTGTCGACGCCGAACCACTTACCGGTGCGGCCGAAGCCGGCCATCACCTCGTCGGCGATCAACAGGATGCCGTGGCGGTCGCAGACCTCGCGGATCGCCTGCAGGTAACCGTCGGGCGGCACGATGATGCCGTTCGTCCCGACAATCGGCTCGAGGATCACGGCGGCGACGGTGTGCGCGCCTTCGTACTGGAGGATCTCTTCGAGGTGCGGCGCGCCGGTGCAGACCGGACAGGGGTCGGGATGTCCGGCGGGGCAGCGATACGTGTACGGGTCGAGCATGCGAACGACGCCCGGGATCCCCGGCTCGGCCGGCCAGCGGCGCGGATCGCCGGTGAGTGTGATCGCGCCGGCCGTCGCGCCGTGGTAGGAGCGGTAGCGCGCGATGATCTTGTGCCGCCCCGTGTACCAGCGCGCAAGCTTGACTGCATTCTCGTTCGCCTCGGCGCCACCGTTCGTGAAGAAGGACATCTGGAGGTCGCCCGGCGTGACCTCGGCGAGCAATCGCGCGAGCATGGAGCGCGCCTCGGTCGCCATGGGCGGGCCGATCGTGCAGAGCTTCTCGGCCTGCTCCTTGATCGCGGCCACGATCTTCGGATGCTGGTGGCCGATCGAGACGTTCACGAGCTGCGATGCGAAGTCGAGATACCGCTTGCCGTCGTAGTCCCAGAAGTAGCGGCCCTCGCCGCCGGCCACGGGAATCGGATCGACCGCGTCCTGCACCGACCAGGAGTGGAGGACGTACTGCTTGGCGTCGGCTACGACCTGCCGACCGAGCTCGGTGTTCGTCTCGAGAGTCGCCACGCCCTGAGCTTAGCGCGGAAATGCCGAGGGGATTTCGGCCGGCGGAGTTCCGATCACGATCGCGATCTCCCTCAGGTTCTCGAGCTCGATCTGGCGAGGGTTGCCGGTATAGGCGTTGCCGTCGACGTAGATCGAAATCGGCGCCGCCGGCTTGCAGTAACCGCCAACACACTTGTTGTCGAGTCGCACGTTCCACTCGGTGAAGAACTCGCCGAGATTGTTGAACTGATTCTTCTTCGCCTCGGTGTGCAGGATGCCGTAGACGTCGTGCGTGTGGAGCGGAGAGATACAGGGCTGCGCGCACGGAGGGTCGATGAAGCCGTACACCAGCGAGCCGTCCTTCTGCTTCGCGTGGTGCACGCCGGGGTCATGGATGGCGATCCCGATTCCGGCCGGAACCGTGACCGGGCTGCCGTTGACGAACACGTCGAGATGCGCATGGACGTGCAGGAGGAGGAACTCGTGCGTTTCCGGTGTCAGGCCCGCCTTCTCCGTCAGCTTCATCGGATCTGCGGGCGCCGGCCAGGGAGCCGCATCCTTCGTCGGCGTCGGGGCGGGCCCGGCTTGCGCCGTGATCTTCTTGCCGCCTCCGCCGCAACCTGCCAGCGCCAGCACGAGCACGAGCAGACATATGCTCCGGCCTCTCATCCGCGGCACCCTATCCGCGGTACGCTGTTTGGGTCACGCGAGGAGGATGAGATGACCGAGCTAGCGACCCCGCCAGTACAACGAGAACAGGACGTCAAGCGGATCAGCCACTGGATCGGCGGCCGCCTGGTCGAGGGCGGATCGGGGCGTAGCGGCCCGGTCTACAACCCCGCACTGGGGAAGCAGACGGGTGCCGTCGACTTCGCGACACCCGAAGAGGTCGACAGCGCGGTGCAGGCCGCAAAGGAAGCCTTCGAGTCGTGGCGAGCCATCTCGCTTTCCAAGCGGACGGCGATCTTCTTCCAGATTCGCGAGCTCGCCCACGAGCGGCAGGAGAACATTGCTCGAATCCTGACGGCGGAGCACGGCAAGGTGCTCTCGGACGCGAAGGGGGAGGTTGCGCGCGGGCTCGAGGTGATCGAATACTGCTGCGGCATTCCCGAGTTGCTGAAGGGTGGTTTCTCGGAGCAGGCGTCGACGGGTATCGACGTCTACTCGATCCGCCAGCCGCTCGGCGTCGTCGCCGGCATCACGCCTTTCAACTTTCCGGCGATGGTTCCGATGTGGATGTGGGCCCCGGCGCTTGCGTGCGGCAACACGTTCGTGCTCAAGCCGTCGGAGAAGGATCCCTCCGCGTCGCTCTATGTGGCGGAGCTGCTGAAGGAAGCCGGCGTCCCCGATGGGGTCTTCAACGTCGTGCACGGAGACAAGGTTGCGGTGGACGCGGTGCTCGAGCATCCGGACATTCAGGCGGTGTCGTTCGTGGGTTCCACGCCGATCGCGCGCTACGTCTACGAGACCGGGACGAAGCACGGCAAGCGCGTGCAGGCGCTCGGCGGTGCGAAGAACCACATGATCGTCCTTCCGGACGCCGACATCGACATGGCGGCCGATGCCGCCGTGAGCGCCGCCTATGGCTCGGCCGGCGAGCGCTGCATGGCGATCTCGCAGGTCGTTGCGGTCGGCGATGCGGCCGACAGGCTTGTCAAGGCGATCGAGGACCGTCTCCCGAAGATCAAGGTGGGCAACGGCCTCGAACCCGACGTCGAGATGGGGCCCCTCGTGACGCGGGAACATCGTGACAAGGTGGCGTCCTACATCGACGGCGCGCGCGATCAGGGGGCGAACGTGGTCGCCGACGGTCGCGAGAGCGCCCCGGACGGCGATGGCTTCTTCCTCGGCGTGTCGCTGCTCGACAACGTAACGCCCGAGATGGACGCCTACAAGGACGAGATCTTCGGGCCTGTGCTCGGTGTGACGCGGGTCGGCACCTACAACGAGGCAGTGCGGCTCGTGAACGAAAACCCGTACGGGAACGGAACGGCGATCTTCACGCGTGACGGCGGCGTTGCGCGCCGGTTCCAGTTCGACGTGCAGGCCGGCATGGTCGGCATCAATGTTCCGATTCCGGTGCCGGTCGCGTACTACTCGTTCGGCGGCTGGAAGAACTCTCTCTTCGGCGACACGCACATCTACGGTCCGGAGGGGATCAACTTCTACACGCGCGGCAAAGTCGTCACGTCACGCTGGCCGGACCCGGCGACGTCGAAGGTCGACCTGGGCTTCCCGCAGACTCGTTAAACGGCGCGAGCTGTCCTAATCCGGATCTGGACCGCGGCGTGCCGCCCTCGAACCTACGCCACGTAAAGCGAAGCCGCCTTGTCCGAGCGAGCCAGTTGTGGCAGAAAAGTCACACTTTCGGCACACCCATCCCGTCCAAAAGGTTCATGCGCAGCACATGCCCTCTCGAGACATGACGGGGACAGTCCCCGGCCTGTCTAGGAGCGACGCGGCTGCAACAGTCACGTCGGCGGGTTAGCGTAGGCCGGTGACAGAGCCGCCCTACAAACCGCTCGACGCGCAGGTGATCCCACGCTTTGCGGGGATCCGGACGTACATGCGCGCGCCGCACGTGACCGAGCTCGTGGGGGTCGACGCAGCGGTTTACGGAATCCCCTTCGACACTGCGACGAGCTATCGCAGCGGTGCTCGGTTCGGGCCCGAGGCGATTCGTTCCGCCTCGGCGCTGATCCGCCCTTACCACGCTGTGCACGACGTGAACGTCGTCGACGCGCTCTCGATCGTCGACTACGGTGACCTGCCGGTTTCACCAGGCGACACCGAGCGGACGTACGGCCAAGTGGAGGAAGGGCTTGCGCCGCTCGTCGACGCGGGCGTTTTTCCGGTTGCGCTCGGCGGCGACCACTCGATCACCCTCGCCGAGCTACGCGTGCTCGCGAAGCGTTACGGACCGCTTGCCCTGGTGCAACTCGACGCGCATGCCGACACCTGGGAGGCGTACTTCGGCCAGAAGTACTTCCACGGCACGACCTTCAAACGAGCCGTAGAGGAGGGGCTCTTGGATGCGGCGGCGTCGGTTCAGGCCGGGATGCGCGGCTCCGTGTACGCCGCCTCCGATCTGGGAATGGCACGCGAGCTCGGCTTCACAGTGATCGAAAGCGAGGAGCTGCGAGCGCTCGGATCGGAGCGCTACGGGGAGCTGGTCAAAGACAAAGCGGGGGAGCGTCCCGTCTTTTTGTCCTTCGACATCGACTTCCTCGACCCGGCGTTCGCGCCCGGGACCGGAACGCCCGAGGTCGCAGGTTTCTCCTCCGCCGAGTCGCTCGCCTTCCTGCGCTCCTTGCGCGGGATCAACCTTGTCGGCTGTGACGTCGTCGAAGTCGCGCCCGCGTACGACGGGGCGGGGCAGGCGACTGCGTTGGTCGCGGCGAACGTCGTCTTCGAGCTGCTCGCGCTACGGGCGCTCGGGCCCTGACGGCGGTGGCCATTCGGTGAGCGGCTTACCGATCTCCCAGTGATGGCCGAACGGATCTTCGATCCGGCCGAGCAGCCAGCCATGTGACTCGTCGACGGGAGCGACCTCGGTCGCGCCGAGTGCAATCGCGTGCTCGCACACCGACCGGGGATCCTCGACGATCAGCAACAGCCGCACCGTGCTCCCGCCCACGGATTCTGGGCTGAAGTTCTTGTGCTCTGGTGACTCGTCGGCGACCCAGAAAGATCCTTTGTCGACGGAGAGTTGAGCCACGACTGCCTCGTGCTGGTCGGTGCCGCCCACCCGATAGATTTCGATCGCCCCGAAGGCAGCCTTGTAGAACTCGACGGCGGCGCGCCCCCGCCGAACGGAGAGCTCCGGAGAGATATCCAATGCTTTCTATGCGGCCGTGGCCGCCGCTGTAGCGGCGCGCCTCGACTCTTCGCCGAACTTCGCGCGCCGCACGAACTGGCCGATACCCGCCTCGGCGACGAGTTCGTCGCGCTCGACCAAGATCTGGCCGCGCAGCAACACGACTTCGGGAGTCCCGGTGACCTCGGTGCCTTCGTAGAGGTTGTAGTCCGTCTTCGAGTGCTGCGTCTTCGCCGAGATCGTCACCTTCTTCTCGGGATCGAAGACGACGATGTCCGCGTCGGAACCGACCGCGATCGTCCCTTTGCGCGGATAGAGGCCGAAGAGCTTCGCGGGATTCGTCGCAAGCAACTCGACCATCCGGTTCAGCGAGATCCGGCCGGCGCGCGCGCCGAACTCGTGGATCATCTGCAGACGATTCTCCAACCCTGGCCCGCCGTTCGGGATCTTGGAGAAGTCGTCCCTACCGATCGTCTTCTGCCCGTCCCAGAGGAAGGCGCAGTGGTCGGTGGAGATCACCGACAACGTGTCGGTGCGAACTGCGTTCCAGAGGACGTCCTGGTTCTCCTTCGCCCGCGGCGGCGGCGTGTAGACGTACTTCGCCCCTTCGAAGTTAGGACGCTCGAGGAACGTGTAGTCGACGAAGAAGTACTGGGTGCACGTCTCGCCCCACACGTCCCAGCCCTTCTCGCGCGCGAGCTGAATCGGCTCGACGGACTCCTTGCACGACACGTGTACGACGTAGAGAGGAGCACCGGCAACTCGCGCAAGCTGAATCGCCCGGTTGGTCGCCTCGCCCTCGGTCTCAGGCGGCCGCGTGAGCGCGTGCCAATGCGGCTCGGTGTGACCTTCCGCCAGCGCCTTCTTCATGAGCACGTCGATCGCATCGCCGTTTTCCGCGTGCACCATCACGAGGGCGCCGGTCTCGGCCGCTACCTCCATCGTCTTGAAGAGCGTCTCGTCGTCCACCATCAACGCGCCTTTGTATGCCATGAAGAGTTTGTAGGACGTGATCCCCTGGTCGGGCAGGGACGCGAGCTCCTCGAGCGTTCCGCCCTCGCGGAGATCCGTGACCGCCATGTGGTAGCCCATGTCGATCACCTGCTTGCCGTTCGCCTTGCTGCGCCAGTCGTCGATCGCATCGCCGAACGTCGAGCCGGGCGGCTGGATGATGAAGTCGACGTGGCACGTCGTCCCACCGAAGGCCGCGGCGGTCTGTCCCGACCGGACGTCGTCGATCGTCGTTGTCCCGCCGAACGGCATGTCGAGGTGAGTATGGGGGTCGACGCAGCCGGGAAGCACGTACTTCCCGGCTGCATCGATCACTCGCTCGGCCTGGACATCGAGTGATTCACCGATCAGGGAGATCCGCTCGCCTTCGACATAGATGTCGCCGACGTAGTCGTCCGCCGCGGTGATGATGCGGCCGTCTTTGATCAATACGGACATCGCGGTTCTCCTCTCTTCGGCCTCGTTCCTATTTCCCGCCCTCGGTGACCTTGACCTTCGCCTTCTTCCACTTCTTGCCGTAGACGTCGACGCCTTGTGCTTTCAGTTGCGCGACGGCGGCCTTGGCAAGGTCGACCCGGTAGGCGCCGGACGGCGCCTTGTTGATCACCTTGAACTGCTGCGCGATTTTGGCCGTCCGGGTGAACGCCCTCGGATCCGTGATCCCGATGCCGAGCTTGTTCGGCCAGATCAACGCATTGATCTCGTTCATCTGCCAGCGCTGATGTCCGCCCGGTAGCGCCGGCCCGTTCTTGAGCACGATCTTGACGCAGTCGGCCGCGTGGTCACGGCAGTAGATCCAGCCCTTGAAGGATGCCGCGAGGAACTTCTTAGTGATGGCCTGGTTCTTCTTGTCCTTGATCCAGTCGTCGCGTACGAAGAGCTCGTCCTCGAGCATCGACGTGCCTGCGCCCTTACTCGCGTTCTCCATGCTGATCACGTTCAGGTCGGAGAGCGTATAGAGCTTTCCCGTCTTTGGGTTCTTGCTCTCGAGTACCTGCGCGAGCTCGTTGTAGGTCATCGCCGCTGCGGCGTCGACCTCTCGGCTGAGGAACAGATCCATGTTGAACGGCTGGTTGACGATCGTGACGTCACTCTTGTTCTGCGGATCCATGCCGTTCTTGACGAGCGCCGCGTAGAGCTCGTTCTCATTCCCGCAGCACCAGACGCCGACCTTCTTGCCGCGCATCTTTCCGATCGTCGTGATGCCGCTGTCCTTCCAGCTGATCTCGGTCATGCCGCTTCTCGAGAACACCTGCGCGATCTGCATGATCTTCTTGCCGCCGTCACGGAACGAGAGCAGGCTCGGCACCCAGTCGATGCCGAACTCCGCCTGCTTCCCGAGCACGACCTGCTCGGGCGTGATGGTCGGGCCGCCGACCTTGAGGCTCACGTCGAGCCCGGCTTGCGAGTAATACCCCTTTGCCTTCGCGGCGTAGTACCCCGCGAACTGCGCCTGCGTGACCCACTTCAGCTGCAGGGTCACCTTGGTCGCTTTCGTGCTCGTCCCCAGCTCGGTTCGGGCGGCTGCCCCTCCCGCCACGACCAGGCACGCGAGCACCACGATTCCCACGACCCACCTGTGCTTCATCCGCTTCCTCCTCTAGTCCGACGTGTCGCCATTGTCTACTTCTCTCATTCCGTTTGGAAGGCCCGTGCGGATGGATGCCAGCTCGTCGTCAGCCGCTCCGCCAGGGCCACCACCGCGTAGAAGCCGATGCCGAGCAGGCTGGCCATCACGATTCCCGCCCACGCGTCTGTGAAGTTGCCATACGACGAATCGTTGAGGATTTTCACGCCGAGCGCCTCGATCGGCCCGCCGAAATACTCGCCGACGATCGCGCCGATCATCGAGAGGACGGTCGCGACCTTCAAGCCGGTGAACATGTGCGGGAGCGCATTTGGTATCCGGACCCGCCGGAACAAGGAGATCCGTCCCGCCGCGTAGGACTGCATCAGCTCGATGGAGGACGGATGGACGGACGTCAGCCCCCGCAGCGTGTTGATCATCACCGGGAAAAAGCAGAGCACGGCGGCGATCGCCATCTTCGAGAACGGATTCAGCAAGCCGAACCAGTTGTTCATGATCGGGGCGAAGGCGATGATCGGGATCGCGTTGGCGGCGACCGCATAGGGCATGAAAGCGCCCGCGAGCGGCCGCCACGCGGCGAAGAGAAGCGCGACGAGGATGCCGAGGCCCGACCCGAGAGCGTAACCCCCGAGCGCCTCCTTGAACGTGTAGATCCCCTGGCTCCACAGAGCGCTCTTCTGCGTCCAGAACGCCTCGGCGATCGACGTCGGCTTCGGCAGGAGGAACTCCTGGACGTGAAACGCCGTAACAAGTCCCTGCCAGGCGCCGATGCCGATCGCAAAGACGGCCACCGCGGGAATCCAGTCCAGCGCCGTTCGGCCGATTCGCCGCCCGAAGTTCCGCGGAACAGGCTGAACAATCGTGCTCATCGGCCGCTCTGCGGTCGATGAGCGGTGGAAGCGGCGAAGGGGGAAACCGGGAGGTTTCCCCCTTCGTTCTCCTCAGCACACGCGGCGATCTCAGCGGCGCGGGGGCTGAGGCGATCCCTGAAGAAGGGAGCTCGTGAGGGAAACATGGTTTCCCTCACGGGAGCGAGCCGCAGGCGAGCGACGCTCACGACAAATCTTCCACCAGGGCGGGCTCCTGGGTCTCGCCGAGCGGTGCGCCTGCCGCGGCTAGTTGCTCGCGTACCTGTGTGACGAGCTCGAAGAACCGCGGCTGTTCCCTCGTCGTGCTGGTGCGCGGTTGCGGAAGGTCGACATCGACGACGCCCGCGACGCGTCCCGGTCGGGCCGACATGACGACCACGCGCGTCGAGAGGAAAACCGCCTCGGGAATCGAGTGCGTCACGAAGACGACTGTCGAGCCCGTCTCCTGCCAGATCCGCAGCAGCTCCGTATTGAGCCGTTCGCGCGTCATCTCGTCGAGAGCGCCGAACGGCTCGTCCATCAGCAGCAGGGTCGGTGAGAACGAAAGCGCGCGTGCGATCGAGACGCGCTGCTGCATACCGCCGGAGAGCTGCCAGGGATGATGGCTCTCGAACCCGGTGAGCTCGACGAGCTCCATCATGTCCTTCACCCGAGCGTTCCGGCGGCCTCGGCTCCAGCGCAGTAGCTCGAGTGGCAGCGAGATGTTCCTTGCCACCGTTCGCCAGTCGTAGAGAACGGCGTCCTGGAAGACGATCCCGTATTCGTGGTCGCGCCGCGCGCGTTCCGCCGGCTTGCCGTTGACCTGGACGGTCCCAGCGGTCGGTTTTGTCAGGTCGCCGATCACCCGCAGCAACGTCGACTTGCCGCAACCCGACGGCCCGATCAGGGAAACGAACTCGGCGGGCTCGACGTCGAGGTCGATTCCGTCCAGCGCCGTGACGCCCGCGTTGAATCGCTTCGAGACTCCTTTGAGCGAGACGGCCGTCACGCCACGTCGCGCCCCTTCGGGTCGCTCCCGTGGGGGAAACCATGTTTCCCCCACGAGCCCCCTTCTTTATGAAACGCCTCAGCCCCCGCGCCGCTGAGATCGCCGCGTGCACTGAGGAGAGGAAGCGGGGAAACCTCCCGGTTTCCCCCGAGCCCCTTCCAGACGTCGCACTTCATGCGACGTGCTCCGGTGCCCGCTTGAGGACGAGCCGCTCCAGGAGGACAACGGCGAGAAAGAAGGTGATGCCGAGCAGCGCGCAGGCGATGATCGTCGCCCACAGATTTGCCGGCTGGGTCGAGTAGTACTGGTTGAAGTTCACGATCGCGTAGCCAAGCCCGCCCTGGAGTGACGCGGGAGTCTCGCCGATGATGGCGCCGATGACACTCGCCGTCGCCGAGATCTTCAGCGCCGAGAAGACGTAGGGCAGCGAGGCAGGCACGCGGAGACGCCAGAGAATCTTCCAGCGCCCGGCCGCGTATGAGCGCATCAGCTCCAGTGCCCGCGGATCCGGCGAGTGCAGGCCGCGAAGCGTGTTGATCGCGACGGGGAAGAACGTCAGATAAGCGGCGATGACGGCGACTGCGACCCATGGGTTGACGCCTTTCGTCCCGAGCCCGAGAACCACCATCGGCGCGATCGCGAGAATCGGCACGGTTTGAGACACGACGATGTATGGGAGGAGGCCACGACGCAGCAGAGTCGAGTGCGCCAGCACGACGGCCAGCAGGAAGCCGATCAGCGCACCGAGTGCGAATCCAGCGAGCGCCTCCTTGCCGGTGAAGAGCGAGTAGTGCCAGAGGTAGTGCCGCAGCGGCGGCCCGTCCGGCTGCAGTGGTTGTCCGAACGCGTGCCAGATCTTGCTGAGGTGGGGCATGTTCGTGTCGTTGACCCTGAAGGGCCACGTCCAGTGTCCGCGTATCCCGAGCCAGCGGTAGCCCTCCCACAGCCCCCAGAGTGTCGCGAGGCCAACGGGTAGGAGCAATGCGCGCCCCGCCGTGCGCCGCACCGCACCTCTTCTCGAACGCTCGACTGCAATCGCCGACATCGAGCGATGCTTACCACACTCCCAGCAGGGAAAGTTAGAGTCGCCGGGTGCCGCTGCAGCCCCGCCGGACCGTCGACGAGCTTCGCGAGCTCCAGGAGCTGACCGGTGACGAGAACGGCGCCCAGCGGGTCGCCTGGACGGAGACCTGGGAGCGCGCACGAGAGTGGCTGCGCGGGACGGTGGCGGGGACCGGGGCAGAGGAGAGCGTCGACGCGGCAGGCAACCAGTGGTTCACCCTCCGCGGTACCTCCGATCGGACCGTGCTCGTCGGCGGGCACATCGACTCGGTGCCGAACGGTGGCTGGCTCGACGGCGCCCTGAACCTCGTCGCCGGCGCCGAGGTGCTGCGCCGGCTCGCCGAAGAGGGAACACCGCCCGTCACTGTGCGCCTTGTCAATTGGGCCGACGAGGAAGGCGCGCGGTTCGGCCGCTCGCTCTTCGGCTCGTCCGCCGCGGCCGGTTCGATGGCGGACCAGCACGAGCTCGGCGCACGCAAGGATGCCGAGGGAATCGCTCTACCGGACGCACTACGCGAGCACGGTGTCGACCTCGACTCTGCTCTCGACGCGCAGAGCGAACTGGACGGCGCGGCCGCCTACCTCGAGCTCCACATCGAGCAAGGGCCGGTGCTGGAGTCGATGGATCTGCCTCTCGGCGTCGTGCTGGGGACGTTCGGCGTCGAGCGCCACCAGGTCACGTTCCGTGGCCAGGCCGCGCACGCCGGCTCGACACCGATGGACAAGCGACGCGACGCACTCGCGGGCGCTGCGCGCCTCGAGCTCGAGATCCGTGAGATCGCAAAGCGGACGGGAGCAGGCGCGGTTTGCACGATGGGCGGCGTGGTGACGAAGCCCGGCATCGTCACATCGGTCGTCGAGACCGCAGAATGTCTGCTCGACCAACGGCATCTCGACGCGACCATGCTCGCCGGTATGCTCGACGAGGCAAAGCGCGCGTCAGAGGAGTACGCACGCGACGATGAGCTCGAAGTCGAGTGGCAGCGGATCTGGAACATCGAGCCGATCCTCTTCGACGATGCACTGATCGAGCTCGCAGACGAATCGATCAGGGAAGTGACAAGCGGTTCGCATCGCCTGCCTAGCGGCCCGCTCCACGACGCGGCAGAGGTTGCACGCGCGGGCGTCCCGACGGTAATGCTGTTCGTGCAGTCGCTGCGCGGCCTCTCGCACACGAAGCTCGAGGACACGAAGGAGGAACATCTCGAACTCGCAGTGCAGGCGCTCGACAAGCTCGCATCGAAGACGATCGAGCGCGTAGCCGCCGCAGGTTGATTGGAGGCCTGATGCAAAGTTCGGCCGGGCCGGATGACGCACCAGACACGGCGCCGGATCACGTTCGCCCGCGGTACGTAGCGCCGCTACGCACCGCGAACGACGGCACTGCCCGGCTTGGTCTGGAGCGCCCTCCGACGACGGCCGAACTTCACAACAGACCTCTAGGAGCGCGGGCGAAGCAAGACGACGACCGAGCGATCGCGATAGATCCGCCGCAAACCGTCCTGGCTCATCAGTGCGTACGCCGTCGCAGATCCCTGCCGGCGGGGAAGCACGACGAGCCGATGGTCCGCGACGGCGGCCTTCCACTGCGGCGTCAACTGGTTCTGTAGGCGATAGAGCTGTTCCAGCTCGTGGCTCGACAGCAGCTCGAAGCGTGCGTCGAAGGCGATGCGCCCGGCAAGCTCTGGTCTCGTCCACAGCAGCCAGTCGGCGAAGCGGACGTCCGAGTAGATGCGAGCGGTGGGATCCGTCGCAGCAGCGGTAGCGACAGCATCCGCGGCCGCGGTCGGATAGACAGAGCTCGTGAGCCAGGAGTCGGACCGCGAAGCGGCCGCTGCGCCGGCGACGGACACCGCCGCGATCGCAGTTGCGGCGAGCGCAGTCTTGACGACCTTCGACTCCTTGCCGCGCACCTCACCGAGCCGCTTCCCGAGCGGGAGGGGCAGGACGATCAGGGCGAAGAAGCTGAACCAGACCATGTTTCTCAGCGCCCCGACTCCCGCGAGGAACAACAAGAACAGTGCAAGCTGCTCGAAAGTGCTGATCGCGCGCCGGTTCCGCAAGAGAAGCCACACGCAGATCGCCGCGAGCACGTAGAACGGCAGGGTCAGTAGCGACGGCCACGAGTGCTGCCATTCGCTCACGATGCGACCAAAGGACGAGTTGAAGGCGGTGCTGCTGTAGTAGTGGAACAGCGACGAACCGTAGGGAGAGGCGAAGACACAGAGACACGGCGCGATCGCGAGGAGCGCTCCGCGCAACAGCAGCTCCTTCGACGACCCAGCCCGGTCTCGCACCGTGCGCACGACGAGCAGGACGCCCGCCACGGTCGCGAGGACGGCGCCCAGCACGACGGAGCCGTGGATGTTCGCCCAGAGGACGAGGATGGGAAGCACGAGCAGGACGCGACGTGACGGCGCACGTGCATCGGCGATCAGGAGCCAGGCCACGGAGACGAACAGCGGATACGCAAGGCTCTGCGCCCGCATCTGCGCTGACATCAAGATCACGACGAGCGCCGGCGCCGCGACGAGCCCGACGCTCCGCGCCGAGCCGCCGCGCCACCTGGCCGCGACCAGCGCCGCTGCCAGTGCACCCGCGAGCAGGCCGACGTGCACGAGCATCACGAGCCGGAGGTTCCCCGCCGAGGCGAGCCGATAGAGGAAGAGCTGGCCGAGCCACTGCTGATCCACCCATTGCACGTGTGCGGTCCAGGCGGTCAGCGTGTCCGTCGTCGGGAGCCCGGAGTCGGCCACGAAGCGCCCGCTGACGAGTGCGAGCCAGCCGTCCTGACGGAGTTGGTCGGGCAGGCGAACGATCAGACCGCAGACGAACAGCCCGAAAACTGTCACCGGAAGGCTTTCGCGCTCGAGCCAGGCGAGCAGAGGTGGTCCGAACGACCCTCTACTACTCATCTGAGATCGGCGTCTTGGTGGAGTGGCCGGCGCCGGCGTGACCCATCCGGGGAATGGCGGCCAGGAGCGCGACCGCATTGAGGCCGGTGACCGGAGAGGCGAGCAACATCGCCATCGGAAGCAGCCGAGGCCTGTCCTTTCTGGCCGCGTAAATCGTCAGGGCCGCGCTCAAGGGAAGTCCCACGCCGAGCCGGACGACGGCGGGAAAATGCAGCAGCGGGGTCAAAGTTTCTCGAGCCGGGTTGGTGAACTCCGAAGGGTGGAGAAGCAGTCGGACCCATTCGGTCCAGAGGCCCGGGGCGAAAGCGAAGGAGACGCCTGCGATTCCGAGGGCCACGACGATCGCGACCGTCGCCCGTCGCCACTCCCGCCGCGCCGCAAACCAGAGCACCCCGACGCCCGGTGTCACCTTCAGCAGCACCGGAAACGACCAGGCCGCCGGAAAACGAAAGCCCAGGACGAGAACGAGGGCGAAGAAAGGCCATACGTTCCCGGCTTCGATCTCGGGCATGCAGATCAGGATCAGCGGGATCGCCCACCTCAGCCCGAGCGGTGCCAGCAGCCAAGCGAAAGCCGCAATGGCCGTTGCCGTCCAGAGCCCGTAGAAGACCGGCCAAGGCAGGAGTGTCAAAGGCCAGAGCACCTGGGCGAAGACCGGCGAATAGAGATAGGCGTCGCGTTGCTCGGGCCCGGCGGAATAGAGACCGTTTCGCCAGGAGCTCCAATAGGCGTGTGCGTCGACCCCGGCAAGGTCGCTGAGCGCCCAGCCGAGCGAAGCGATGCAGTACAAGAAAGCCGCGAACCACAGGCCATGGCGAAGCGCACGGAGCCGGGTCGGCGTCCAAACGATCCCGGCGACCGTCAGCGGCGCGGGTAATGCGCGAGCGTCGGCGACTGTGCTCATATAGGTGCCGGTGTCGAACGCACCGGATGCCTATGGGATCGGTCGAGGTACTTCCCCTCGCATCACTCGAACGGGGGAGGCTCCTAAACCAGTGACGCCGAACTGGACTGGCAGCGCGACCCCGGCGGCGGACGCGAAGAGGTAGGGCCACATCACTGGGCGATCCGTTTTCCCGGCGGTATGCTCGTTCCCCTGCCAGCGACCGGGGAGGATCGATGCTCAGTTTCGGTGTGACCGTGCTGCCGGACCCGCCGTACCAGCGGATGATCGAGCTGATGAGGCTCGCAGAGCAGCACGGGTTCGAATACGCCTGGACGTACGACTCGCACATCCTCTGGGAGGAGTCCTACGCAACGCTTCCGCTCGCAGCTGCGCAGACAACCAAGATCAAGCTCGGCCACTTCGTGACGAATCCGGGCATCCGCGACCCGACGATCACGGCGAGCTGGTACGCGACGATGCAAGACATCTCCGACGGCCGCATGGTGATGGGAATCGGGCGCGGCGATTCTTCGCGCCGCGTCGTCGGTCTGCAACCGGTGAAGGTCGCGGAGTTCGAGCGGCGCTGCGCGATGATCAGGCACCTGATGAACGGCCGCTCGGTCGACTGGAACGAGAAGGAGCTCGAGCTGAACTGGGTGCGCGAGGAGCTGCCGGACATCCCGATGTGGATCGCGGGCTACGGGCCGAAGGCGCTGGCCGTAGCAGGCCGGGTAGCCGACGGCGTGATCATCCAGCTGGCGGACCCGGTGATCATCCAGTGGATCATGGACACAGCGCGGCGCGCCGCCGAGGAGGCAGGCCGGGACCCGAGCGAGCTCAAGTGCATCGTGGGCGCGCCCAGTCACATCTCCGACGACATCGCGGACGCGCGCGAACAGTCACGCTGGTTCCCCGCCATGGTGTCCAACCACGTCATGGATCTGATCGAGCGCTACGGCGAGGACTCGGAGATCCCGCATGACCTCACCGACTTCGTGAAGGCGCGCAAGTTCTACGACTACAAGGACCACTCCCGCGTCGGCGCCGCACACGGCGAGTTCGTCACCGATGAGATCGTCGACCGTTTCTGCGTGCTCGGCAACGTGGCGGACGCGACGAAGAAGCTGAAGGAGCTCGAGTCGATCGGCGTCGACCAGTTCAACGTCTACCTCATGACCCACGGGCAGGAGGAGACGCTGAAGGCGTACGGCGACGAGATCATCCCGCAGTTCACGAGCGTCGCCGCGTAACCTTCCGTGCCGACGCTCCTAGTCTTCGGGCCCGAGACCTCGGACGCGTGCTTGCAACGGAGTTCGCGGCAGACGGCTGACGGGTGGCCGGGGTCCCGCGGAGCGAGACGACCATCCGAATGTTGGTCGGCGACGTTCCCGCCGCAGTCGGCGTCATCGCCGACGCCTTCAAGCCGAAGGACCTCGAACGGGTCTTTGGCGACTTGGGAGACGTCGACCTGATCGTCAACGCGATCACGGTGGATCCCCCGACGCGAATGGGCTCGGAGGAGCCGCCCGAGAAGTCGGCCTCCATGCCGGAGGTCGCGGAAGCGGTGAAGTACCTGCTTCGCCAGACCCCGGCGGGTGGACGCACGAGCTGCAGCTCACGCCGTCGCTCGAACGCTGCGTTCCATAACGCACCCCGGATACCATGGCCCGCGGCAAGGGCGCCGTGGCCGAGTGGTTAGGCAGAGGCCTGCAAAGCCTCGTACAGCGGTTCGAATCCGCTCGGCGCCTCTGCAGGTCGGTTTTGCAGGGTTTTTTCGTCGCCTGAGCGGATGCTTTTTTCGGGCCACGCTGAATCTGCACCTAGTTCTCGAGGATGTGGCCCTCGCAGTGGAGGCGATGGGATGAGGCCGGGCCGCAACGAGTCGCCCAGCCCGCACACACACGTAAGGATCGCCAGCCGTGCGTTAGCGTCGCAAACGGCGTGTCATTCATCCGACGCCCGGCATTGACGAAGTTTGAGCCCGTGCCCTTAAAGCGCATTGACTGGGGCGATGCAGCTTCGATCCATCTGAGGCACTGTGCGTTGACTACTTCAAGTCGCCTCAGGCGACAGCACCCTCGCCCAGGCCACGTTCAGGGCATCAAATCGAGCGCGAAGCGCAGCGCGTCGCGACTGGCCCGCGCCATCGCCGTACCTATACCCACGTCTTCGTCACGCGACCGACCAATCGCGCTGACGAAGAACCACACAACCCCGCAGGCAAAGAGAACGGCCCCAAGCGCAATGAGCGCTCCGATTCCGGCGATCTCCCCAATGCTCGCCAGAACGACTCCTGCCGCTGCAACCCAAAACGCCACCCTCGCATTGTGCGTCCCGACGCGGTCGTCAGGGGACATTCCCGAACTGTGAGTGTGTCGGTGTCTCGTCTGGGGCGTTTGTCAGGTTGGCGTCGGTGCTCTTTGTTCGTGACTCGATTTTCGAATGACCCGCTGCTGCGGTGTCTTTCCAGTGATGTGTCCGAGCG
>WNFX01003455.1_pt1 | contig 20404 bp, 19 predicted proteins | sample 5400111 | NCBI WGS metagenome assembly WNFX01 (sample SAMN13153363, study PRJNA577476) | soil metagenome | isolation source: 40 cm soil or saprolite under grassland replicate 1 | place: USA:California | collected 2016-06-15 | reverse complement strand
CTACCCCATTGAGTCAATGACTCAACGGGGTAGTAAGCTATTTATTATAAAGTGCTATCGGTTGAAGGTTGGGAGTGTATCTCCTCTTCGATGCCGATCTGATTGCTTTGCGTTTTCTCAATGCGATCTGCAACCTCTGCAAGAGTACGCAGCCGGCGTTCTAACTCCCAGGCATGCTGGTAAAGTGTTTGTAACTCAACCGCAAGCTCATGGAACTGTCCATTGAGTGCATATTGTTGTTGACCGTCTTCAGTTGGATGTAAAGATCTCTCTGCGGTAGGGGGTGGATTTTGTCCAATAGGTGCGGTTCTCATTGTTGCTCTACTAGCTGCTGACTGTTGCTCCACTAATGGTGTGGAGCTCGAAGAGTTTATGGTAACGCTACCATTTGTCCGCACTTTATCAGCCCGCTGCTCACTCATACCCAGGAAAACAGCTCCAAGAATGGCCAGGAGTGCTACAGCTAGCAAACCGCCGATAATCAATAAAGTCACAATATACTCCTTCTATGTGTTGTAGGAACATTACGCAAGCAGGCATAACATCCCAACCTGGCTAGTGAATATGAATTGTTACTTCTGCGCTCATACCTGGCATGATGAGTTTGCCTGTGTTGGCATCAATCGAAATCACAACAGGAATTCGCTGCCCAACTTTCGTAAAGTTACCACTAGTCGGATCCTGATTTGGCAGGAGTGAGAACTGGCCAGCAGCGGCAGGTATGATTTGTACTACATGGCCGGTGAAGCTAGTATCGCTATACGCATCGATATGGATGTCAGCGGCCTGCCCAACGCTCACATTATTGATCGCGTTCTCATCCACATATGCTACCACATTCACAGTACTGGTATCTGTCACCTGTACAAGTGACAACCCTGGAGCGACATTCTGTCCTTGTACTGCGGGAACTTGCAGCACCGTGCCATTAATAGGACTGGTCAAATTGAACGATGCTGGGCCACCTGGTGTTCCACCGGTGCCTGGCGTACTCGTTATCGAAACTGGAGTAATAGAACCGATTGTCTGACCTGCGGTGACTTGAGCGCCTAATTTTACATTGAGACTGGTGAGGGTCCCTGCAATTGGCGCACTTACACTAACAATCTTTCCGCTAACCTGAGCATCATCAGTGCGGTAGTAGTTATAGCTGTCGTAAATCCAGTAAGCTACAGCGCCTCCGATAGCCGCTAGAGCGAGGAAGATAAGTAAAGGAACTAAAATCATTCGTCGCATAAAGTTTATCTCCTTTGGGACAAATTATGATCACATAGATCGGATTGCTACGTGTATGTATTACCGTTCGTTACCCTACTGGCACCGCTTCTCTGCGTGCGGTTTCGCCAGAAACCGCAGGGACAGCACCACCAGGCGCCTGTTCAGGGATACGTTGCGGCCTGCGGGTTCCTTGTACGAACAGCACGGCGATAATGGCTAAGCCAGTAACGAAAATCGTCAATCTAAAGGCATCTTGAAGAGCCAGGACAAATGCTTCTCTTTGCACAAACCTGGCGATCAACAGCAAGGCTGCGGTATAGGCTGAAGCTGTGTCGGCGCCACGCGCGACTAAAAGAGCTTGAAGGCGTGGGACAAGCTCTCCGAGGGGTGAGTTCACCGTCACCAGTTCAGCGAGATGGCCAAAGTGTATCTGGCTCTGAGTCTGCACGACTGTTGCCAGGACAGCGATACCGAATGAGCTGGCAACAGCACGGTTTACAGTGCTGAGAGACGATGCCTGTGCTAGCTGGCGTGACGATATCTCGGACATCATTGCAACGGTCAGTGGTTGGACGGTCAAGCCGAGCGCCACACCACGCAAGACAAACATAAGCTGAAGCCAACCATACGGCGAGTTAATGCTGATATAGGTGAGTTGCCACGTAGCAAAAGCCAGGATCAATAGGCCTGGAATCATCACTGCTCGCACGCCGATGCGGTCTACCAGGCGTCCTCCTATAATCACACTGACCATAGCGGCCAGGGCCTGAGGGAGTAAGATCAGGCCTGACTGAAAGGCACTCAGTCCCCTGATGTTTTGCAAGTAGAGCGGGAAAAGGAATAGGCCCCCGAACAGACTGAAAATGACGAGCGAGTTGGCTATCATGGCTGCGCGAAACGGTCCATTTGCGAAAAGGCGCAGATCAAGCAATGGTTGTCCTCCGCGATTTGCGATGATCAATTCGGTAGCAACAAAAAGCGCTAGCGAAAGCAATCCAATGGACAGAAAGCCCACTACGGTCGTAGATGTCCATCCATCGGTACTGGCGGATGAGAGCGCATAAAGCAAGGAAATCAATCCGAGCGAGACGAAGATAAAGCCGACAGGATCGAAACGAGTCTGTCCTTCTGGACGGTATTCGCGGAGGAGAAAGATCGAGAGAATGATGGCAATAATACCAACGGGAACATTGACATAAAAAATGGCTTGCCAACCAACAAATGTTACCAGGTATCCGCCAAGTGTAGGGCCAAGAGCAGGAGCAAGCAACGCAGGGACACCGAATAATCCCATTGCAGTACCCCGTTCCTGTGGTGGGAACTCACGGAAGAGCAATGTAATTGAAAGCGGAAACAATGCTGCTCCTCCTAGACCTTGTAGAACGCGAAAGACGATGAGAACAGGTAAACTCCATGCCAATCCACAAAGCGCCGAGCCAAGGGTAAAGGCCGCCAGTGAAATGATGTAGAAGCGTTTGATGCCCAGTGTGTCAGCAAAGTATGCCGCTGTTGGTGTCGCAACCCCCTGGGCAAGGATATAAGCGGTTAGCACCCACTGCACGCTGTGGATGTCGGCACCGAAAGCAGATTGCAGGCGTGGAATAGCAATGTTGACGATAGTCTGATCCAGGATGCTCATAAAAACACCCAGGATAACAACCATTGCTAATATCCATTTGTAATCCAGTCCTCCGCTGCGTCTAGTCGCTTGTGTGTTAACTTGCATGACTTGCATGCGGTAAGACTCCTTCCTGTTAAACGTTTATAAGTTACTAAACAAATCGATTTACAAATTATTCCCTAACGTTCAACGATCGTGATGGCAGGCGGTAGAAAAGTGAGGGGATACCGGTCTTCCACCAGGCCTCTACCCACCATCTGGTTCTCTGAGGGAGATCCCCTGCTTGGGTAATACAATACCATACAAAAGTAAAGTAACTAACTGATCGACGACTTCGTCCCGGGAAAGTTGCCCGAAAGCTAAAAGCTCATTGAAGCACTGGCAGATGACGCGCATAGCAAAGGTCGTTGCCATCACACTCGCTATATTGTTGTAATATGTTGAGTTGCTAAACTTTGGTCTGCCTGGACTTCAGGCATTCCTGAGCGAAAGATGAGTTCATAATTTCCGACGCTAATGTGGTCGCCATCGACCAATTCGAAACCGCTGTCACCCTGGAGTTGTTGTCCGTTTACCTGAACGCCGTTGGCGCTACGCCTATCGTAGAGGATGTAGCGATCATTTTCACGTCTGAGTAATGCATGGTGTCGTGAGGTTAGATCATCTTTGTCAAGAAAGATATCGCTGGAGCCTGCGCGACCAATGGTCATTTCATCACCTTGTAATTCAACCGTGTAAGGTTCATCTGTGTATGGAGAAATAATCACGAGATGCGCAATAATGGAGGCATGCTCCTCCGGCTTTTCCGCTAGATGTTCTTGAGAGTCTTTTGTTTGTGCAATGGGAAGTGACTCAGGAGTTGACGCGGCAAGTGACTGAAGTACTGAATTAGAAGAGAGTTTAATTGTATCCTCTGTTTGATTCGCCAGTTCGGTTTCGCGTACAGGTTGAGATTCAGAAGGCAGGGTTGCCAGTAATGCGTTTGTGAAAGCCAGTACAGAGTGATAACGATCCTCTGGAGAGGCTGAAAGTGCGCGTAGCACTACCCCGTCTTGTTCAATGGTAATGCTGGGGTTGAAAGAAGAGGGGGGAGTAATGGTTTCTGTGAGTTTTAACTGTTCTATTTCTTCAGGTGAGCCAACAAATGGCGGATGGCCAACCAACCAGAAATAAAGTACTACTGCCAGGGCAAATTGGTCACTGGTCTGTATAACACGCTTATACAGTTGCTCGGGCGCAGCAGTGATTGACAATGGTAGGGATACACCATCTTGTTCACCGAATCGACGTATGAAATTTGTCAGGCCAACATCGGCGACTAGAAACGGGGCATAGTCACTTTGACTCTCCAGGTTGGGGCCGCGTAAAACCAGGATATTGGCAAAAGTAAGCGCGCCATGTAAATATCCATGATTGTGAATATGTTGGAGCGCTTGAGCCAGTTGATGCCCATATTGTATAGCATCGTGTAAAGCTAATGGAGCACGGAACCACAATCTACCGTTGTTGCTCAGAAGTGAACCATTATTGATGTAACGGCGTGCAACATAGAGTTTACCATCAAATTCTCCGTAATCAAGCACAGGTGTGATGTAGGGGTGACTGAGGATACTGATACCCTGCATCTCTCGAAAAAACTGCCTTCGAGCAGCATCTGGCAATGTTTCTGTTGGATGGATGAGCTTAAGCGTTACCTTGCGCAGAAGCATTGTATCTTCGGCTTCGTAGCTCTCACCAGATATACCACTTCCTAACCATTGTATGATGCGATAACGTTCAAATATTTGAGCTTTTTCTAATGTTGGCATAATAGAGCCTCACTTTGCCTTACCAAATCAGAAGAGATGGTGTAGTGTGCCGGATGATCCAGAAGCTTGCATCCCGTCCTTTGGTATGCTATCATACCACACGCGGAAATCATACGCATCTATACCCCTTTTTTCTATTGAAGCTGATCACTTTTACATTGCTTTATATTTTCTCAGTGACACCCCCCACCTGTTTGTAAAAGTAACGAATCGGCACAATGAAGTTTAGACGCTAATTTGGAGACATATTGCTATGTTAGAGCAGAGTAATGAAGATATACATACTGCCAATGCATCTCAAGAGTCAGATAACAAGGCAAGAGCGTCTAAAAAGCAAGTACGAAAGTATCTTCTGGATATCTGCATCGTATTGGCGATGTGTGTGCTTTTGTTTTATGCTATCTCTTCGCGGTTGTTTAACCCGATAACCGATGTAGGAAGATACCAATGTTATGCTTTGCTTTTTTGGAAAGGAATGCACGCAATTGATGCTCTTCCGCCTGAGCAATGCGCTTTTCTTAAAGGCTATTCTCCCGCCACTAGCATTGAAAGTATGAAGTCGCGTGGCATTCCTGCCGGTTTTATTCACCTTGCACAGTCCCAGTCTACGTCAGAGCCTTTGCATATTTTACCGTATGAGTATCCACTTCTATCCATTGTTCCTTTTAGTCTGGGTCTGATCGCGCCAACCGCCTGGTATCAGGTCACATTTGCGATTTGGATGCTGCTACTAGCAGCAATCATCTATTTTGTTCTTAAACAAACCAGATCCACTAGCGCTGCTATCGTCTTTGCTCTCTATCTGGTGCTTGGGAATTGGGGAAATGCGGCAGCGAGATTTGATTTAGTTCCAGCTGGTTTGATATTGGGGGCGGTGATTCTGGCTGGGCGATCAAAGTGGAAATGGGCTTATAGTTTGTTAGCTCTGGCAACTATGTTCAAAATTTTCCCTATTGCGCTGGTAGTGCCTTTTCTTATCGCACAGCAAAAGCAATATAGCGACAAATGGTACTCATGGCACAGATGGAGTGCTCTAGGAGTTTACTTAGGAATATGTGCCATCGTGACCTTTCTATCATTTGCACTGAATATTGTGGATACTATCAGTCCTATAGGCTATTTTCTTTATCGACCTGTTCAGGTTGAATCTGCACCGGCAACGCTACTCTGGCTGGGCAGATTTTTGGGTTATCCAATCCACATTGTATACTCATATGGCTCTGTCAATATACTCAGCCAGTTATCTTCTAAAGTTTCTCTCCTAAGCTCATTGTGTTTAGGAATGGGTTTGTTGTATACGTTTTGGTTGCAGTGGCGTGGCAAGTTAGATATTTATACTACCAGTTTGTTAACTGTCTTGATTATCCTGATCACAGGAAAGGTATTTAGTCCGCAATATTTAATCTGGATTGCCCCGTTACTTGCATTGGTAGGAAAAGCTAACTGGAAATGGTTGATTACCTGGGGAGTGGTGGCGTTGTTGACTACCTGGATCTACCCCAATATGTATGATTCTGTCCCTCTCAAGGATGTTCCACTCCTCCCGGAATTTTTTCCCGTCGTTCTTATGCGTAACCTGATTATTTTAGGATGTATCCTTGTATTGCTTTATCAAGCTAGTCGCAAAAGTTTCGTCGTAACCACGTAGTTCATTTGGAAGTGTGTGAATTATAGACCACTTCTAAGTTCCTCTTCTTGCTTCTCCTCATTTTTTCCCTTACGAAGTGCTTTAGTATACCTGGTTTTGCGTATCCTATACACGATGAATACCGCCAGGGCTGCAGCTACAATCAATCCTGCTCCAAACCAACCTATTATACTGGCTAGCTGTTCCACCTGGGCGAAATTATCATGGAGAAAACGGCCCGCGACATAACCTATCATGCCAAAGGTTGCGGCCCACACAATGCCCCCTGTTGCATTGTACAAAAGAAAGGTACGCCAATGCATGTTGTTGACACCGGCCAGGAAGGCGGCCCAGGCGCGTAGGACTGCAATGAAGCGGCCAAAAAAAACCGTTTTATCTCCGTGTTTTGCAAAATATTCCTCTGCGCGATCAAGATGCTCAGGCTTAATAAAGACATATTTACCAAAACGCACAACAAAAGCACGACCACCTGTACGCCCAATGCAGTAGCCGATGTTGTCTCCTATGATTGCGCCAATAGCAGCGCAGGCAATCACAATGGGTATTTGTAATTGGTGACTTGCACCAGCGTAAAACGATGCCAGGAGGAGCATTGTTTCACCGGGGAACGGAATACCTGAACTCTCGATCATCACAAAAATTGCTACTGCCGGATAGCCAATTGTATCAAGAGCATTTTGCAATGTTGCAAGTGAAATGAGCGCGGCTAATGGCTCACCGAACCAGGTGAGCGCTTTTAAATGCAAGATCGATAGCCAACGCATTATCTATTCCCTTCGACTTGATTGCGATTGTCACTCCCTACATTGATCTGAAAATTCTGATGTGCCAGGAAATTATAAGCCCGTGCAGTCGATGGCACCACATACTAATTATAGTATGGCATGACCCGGTACATAGTAGTTACGTATCTCATACCATTTTGTTACTCTTCTGGAGATTACGAATCTTTTATCGAGCATCAGTCACACCATCCAACGATTCAACACAAAAAGCACGGCAAGCGTTGCTTGTAGAAAAGGAAAGGCGATTACAAGCCCCTGGTGTAGTCGAGGATATTTAACGCTCAGCGCTGCTAACGTAATAAAAGCAGGAAACATTTCGAGCACAAAGCGTTGATTCGATTCAAGTACGTAGTGTTGTCCAGTTGCCGGGCTGATAAGCATATAGAAAAGCAACAGGACGATCCAAATATTGTAACTCATACGTAACTTGCGCCATCCTAAAATTGCCAGCACGATAAAGCTAATGGTCGCTGTAAGGTCAAGAATTTGGTGGACTTCAAAGAAGGAGCCGAAGGGCTGAATAAAGAAAAGTTCCAGCATAGCTGTCAATATGCCAACCCACGGCCAGGTAATATGTCGATCCCAGTGACTTTGTACGCTGGCAAAAGCCAGAGGATCCTGGAAGATCTTCCAACAGTAGAAACAGTAAATCAGGGTGCCCAACGGAATAAGAAAAACGGGCGATACCCTGGGCAACATGCTCAAGATTTTATGCGCTGGGCTGGGCTGGTTTCCAAAGATTCTTTCCCTTGTGACCCATAATTCATACAGATAAGGGATGACAAGTAAGAGTCCCGCAGAGCGTGTCAAAGCGGCAAATAACCCCAGCATGCCAGCTAACCACCATTTCTGGCGGCGCATTGCCAGGAATGAACTGGCTGTCAGGAAGAGAAAAAGGGATTCATTATAGGCGGCAAAAAAGAAAAATGCTGTAGGGAAAATACACAGGTATAACAATGTCCGCCGTCCTACCTGGTCACCAAGAAGATCAGCCGCAATCTGATAGAGCACAAACAAAGCCCCAAGTAGCGCCAGATTGCTGAGAAGCATACCAATAGCAATGTTACCCTGATTGCCGAGGAGAAAAGCTATGCCTTTGATAAGCCAGGGAAAAAGGGGGAAGAAGGCAGTTTCATAGATGGTTTGGTAGCCAAATTGAGCGATGCTTGTATAGTTGGCGGCATCCCAATGATTCCAGGAAGTGAGTAACCCGGCAATATCTACTGGCGTACTTGGATAGACGTGTGCGGGCACCGGGATCAAAATAAACCCGATATAAGTAACCAGTACCAATAGCAGACGAGTGAACAGAAATAACCAGATGATATCAGCAGTAGGCGCTCGTTTCATGATTTATCCACCCAGAATGCTTTTACTAGAGGCGCGACACTTACATACCGTTTAATACTAACGTATTTAGGAGCCATTCGGGTACAATAATTCAGAGGTACTGTTGGGTTAATGATCGTGCCGAATTGTGTGAACCGCAAGAGACAGTAAAAATAGCCTGGTGACCTGCCCAGGTCACCAGGCTATTTTGCACTACATTCTACTCAGCTAGCAGTTCCTCTATCTTTTTCTCGATGGTCTTTGCTGTTGGGTAAAATGCTGTCTCCTCTGGCGCATTATAAGGAGCGGCAGGAGCTGGTAGCGCAGAGATGAATGTGGGTGTCGCATCGAGGTCATAGAAGCAGTTCTGGACTATCCATGAATGAAGGTGGCGTCCAAAGCTCGTCAGATCATATTCTTCTGTCACTACGATCACACGATTCGCTTCGCGTACAGCAGCAGTTACAGCATCTTCATCGAATGGAGCTAGTGTGCGCAGATCGATCACCTCGATTGCGCCACCGTTGCGGTTGACACTATTAGCGGCAGCCGTACAAGACTCCAATACCATCGTGCCCCAGCTAATAATAGCGATGCTGGTCGGTCCATTGCCAATACGCATTCGACGGGCCTTGCCTATTGGCAGCGTATAATAACCGTCGGGAACATTCCAGTATTCGGCCATGGCCGCTATCATATTACCTTGACTGTCTTTGGGCGGCTCAGAACGATAGAGGCGTCCACGTTCTAGAAAGACTACGGGCGATTGTGCTCGAGCCGCTTCGAGTAGTAAACCTTTGGCGTCGAAAGGGGTAGCAGGGCAAATAGTAATCATACCCGGTATACTGGTAAACCATTGTTCGCCAGCATTGGAATGACCAAAAGCGCCACCACCAGCGCCACCACTTGAGATCGGGCCACCACCGCCACTGCCAGACTTCGTACGAATAAGCAGCGGCACAGTCCAATCGCCCAAGCTCTGATATGAGACGCGAGCGGCCATGCGTATAGTCTGTGCTGCTGACTGGTGGTAGTCTACAAACTGAATTTCCGCGCAGCGGGCCTTTCCGTCTATCATGCCCGCACCTGCTGCAATCCCGACGATCAACTGTTCATTGAGTGGGCTGCTGATAGCGCGGTCTGGGAGTTGTGTCACAAGGTTAGCGGTTGCGCCGAATACACCACCCTTAGGGCTGCCAACATCTTGCCCATAAACAAAGAAGTCGGGGTCACGTTGTGCAAGCTCTACCAGGGCTTCGTTGATTGCGCCCAACATAGGCAACTGCTTTTTTGTTCCTCGCGGGATATTCTCCTGCCATTTGGGAACGTAGACGACATGTTGCAAGACACGCTCGGCCGCTGGTTCAGGCTCTTGTAAAACCTGGGCCTCAGCGCTTTCCAGTTCGGCTCGAACCTCCTTGCGGATACGCTCGATATCACCTTCCTGGAGATATCCATTTTCGACCAGCCAGTGACCGAAGTTTTTCACGGGGTCTTTGGTCGCCATAGTTAACTCGATCTCTTCCTTTGTACGATATGCTCTGATGTCAGTGCTGCTGGAATGGGGATCGAGCAGACCCAGACGCAAGTGCATCAGTACAGGTCCTTGTCCTGAGCGCACATGATCAACGAGACGTACGCTGGATTCGTAGGTTGCCATGGCATTTGTTCCATCAACCTCTTCGGCATAGACACCACCACCTTTTGCCCAATCAACAAGCGATCCTTCCCATTGGATGGCGGAAGGAGTTGTTATAGCCCATGCATTATCTTCGACTACTATCAGGATAGGCAATTTGTGTACCGCAGCTTGACGAAAGAGCACGTTAAAATCATTGGTCGCCACTCCTCCATCTCCTATGGAGAACATTATTATGTCTTTCGTCTTGTGCCACTTTAGAGAGAAACCAACGCCACCTGCAAAAGGAGCAAGCGCGCCCACTTCGCTGAAAGTAGGTAGGATGCGATGGCGTTTGCTGCTATAGTGCGAAGGCATATTTCGGCCAGCACACATTGGCCCGGTTGTGCGCGAATAAGCCTCGCGGAAAGGACCATAAATATCTCCTGTGCGTTGTAACCAGGCTGCAAGGTCACGGTAATAGAGGGCCATCCAGTCATCCTGGTTGAGAGCTGCAGCAACTGCAGCCATACTTTCATGACCTGCGCACCCTATATAAAAAGGAAAACGGCCTTGAGTCTTACGAATTTTCATGATATCGTTGGTCACTCGTGCCGTAGCCATTATGCGATATAATGCGAGAATATCCAGCGGCTCTGCTGTGGTACTGGCTTCCGTAGCCCGAATATTTATTGTCATGCTGCCTCCATGTCTACATTGACTGTTTTGGCTTATTGAGTTGAAGACTGTATTGTTGCTCGTTTATTATAGAATCCGTGTTTGTAAAAATGCAACGTCTGAGAATGGTGTCATGTTGAAGGAGATCAAAAGAAACATGAAGGTTTTTAAGTGGGAAGACTTCTATAAAATTACCAAAGACAGGCCTCACTGGCCTCTGCTGGCGCAAGCTGCCTCATTACTGACGCGCAAGCAAACCGCCCTTGACCTGGGATGTGGTGCGGGACGCGATACGAGGTATCTACTTGAGCAAGGATTTTACGTTACCGCTGTCGATAGCAATCCTCATGCGATTGCGCTGCTGGCGGACTTTCCACAGGATCACCTGCGGGCGGTGCAATCTTCGTTTGATGATTTTGAGTTTGAGACATACGACCTGGTGAATGCCCACTTTGCTCTTCCTTTTGTGCCTGAAGAGCGTTTCCACGAGGTTTTTGCCCGAGTCAAGCGTGCTCTTAATGCGGGTGGAATTTTTGTGGGTCAATTCTTTGGGGTGAATGATGAATGGAATACACCAGAAAATCGCATGACCTTTTTTACGCGAGAGCAGGCAGAAAATGAGCTGAAAGGCTTGAGAGTAGTTGAATTTCGCGAAGAGGATGTGGATAGTTATGTAGCAGATGGGACGCCTAAGCACTGGCATGTGTTCCATATCATAGCTCAAAACGAATCTTAGCAATGTGTAGTTTTTGTCATAAGTACGTCCTATGATATACTTCAGAAGAGGATATAGGTGAGTCGCGGCACCTTCGCTTTATTATAGCAATCGCGCTGAAAATCGATGCCTGGAAGATGCTTTAAATACTTTAATTTGATGTCGGAGTAAATCCATTTGTTGTAAGTAAGGCGTGCTGATGAACGAGTTCCGCTATACTTCTTATGCCCAGGAAATCATCTTTGGTGTTGGCTCGCTAGCTCGACTGGGCGAGACAGTTGAACGCTTTCACTGGCGTCGATTAATGCTTTGCTCGACTGCCTCCATGCGCCGGGGAGGTCATATCGCATCGCTTGAGGAGGCATTAGGGACTCGATTGGTGGCAATCTACGAACACGTCCAGCCACATGTGCCCGATTTCCAGGTTGTTGAAGCTCTGGCATTGGCGAGCGAGACAGAGGTTGACGCGCTCATTGGCATGGGTGGGGGCAGCTCAATCGGGATGGCAAAAGCTGTCAGCCTGGCATTGGAGGAGAAAGGCACGGGACGACCAGCGCGAGCCGCTTTTCCAACTGACCAACCGCTTGTGCCTGTTGTGGCTATACCAACTACCTATGCCGGCTCTGAAATGACACCAATATACGGTATTACGTACCATGGCGATGGTTCAGCACGCAAGGCTACAATAAGTGATGCCAAAGTGACACCGAAACTTACCGTTTATGATCCCCTGTTGACGCTCAATCTCTCACCAGAGATGACTGCTTCGACCGGCATCAATGCCCTGGCACACTGCATCGAAGCCCTCTACTCAATTACACGCAATCCACTCGCCACATCTGCAGCGCTTAGTGGTGTCCGTTCGATTTACACTGCGCTACCACGTTGCTATGCTGCTGGAGACGATCTGGAAGCTCGCACGGAAATGCTTGTAGGAGCGTTTCTGGCTGGTACAGCACTTGCCCATGTCACTATGGCTTTGCATCATGGCCTGTGTCACGCATTGGGTGGCACAGCAGGTGTGCCGCACGGTGTTGCTAACAGCATTGTACTGCCACATGCTATGCGCTTCAACCTGGATGCAACTGCTCCACAACTGGCTCAAGCTGCCGAGGCGATGGGTGTTAGCCGCGATACATCTGGCCCATACGCAGATGACGAAGCTGTCGCTAGGGAAGCTGTGCAACGAATCTACGATTTGATTGGTCAAATGCACCTGCCACAGCGCTTACGCGATGTTGGCGTGAACGAGGCGGACTTGCCTCACCTGGCGCAGGTAGCTCTGCAAAGTCGCACAGTTCAAAGTAACCCCAAGCCGATTACCGATGCTGCGCAGATCGAGGCAGTGTTGCGAGCAGCCTGGTGAGGAGTGACAAATACTCATGAGAGGGGGTGAATCAAACACATATTTTGGCTTACGTATTTGAAAGGTTAACCCTGTTATTGTTTTACAAAGCTAAAGGAGATCACTTATGGCATTCAATTCGATGGACTACAGTGCCAAAGACACTGTACTCGATGTCGTACGCACCGAGCGAGCCAATTTCTTTAAGATCGTTGACGACCCTCAAAACTGGTATGTGCAGACCCGCTGTACTGAATGGGAGGTGCGAGATATTGTCGGCCATATGATAGATGTAACCGAGGGTTATCTGTCACGTTGGGATATGGCACGCAAGAATGAGTCGGCTGATGCGCTTGGGTTGCTGGTGATGGGTGAGAAGCTTAATGAGCATGCTCAGGCATTTCGCAGTCTGCCGCGAGCAGAGGCTATTGGACGACTAAAGGCTGATTCTGACAGGATGCTTGCAATCTTCGATTCACTGACAGCAGAAGAATGGGGCGGTTTCAACGTGACTCACCCGTATATGGGCCCGTTGCCAACCTTGTTTTATCCTGCTTTCCATGTCATGGACTATGGTGTTCATACCTGGGATATGAAGTGGGGTTTAGGCCAGAAGGATGCTAAACTGGATGAACGCACGGCTGGTGTGCTCGTGCCATACATGTTTATCCTCATGCAAGTTACTGTAGATCAGGAATCTGCCAGAGGAGTGGATGTGGTATTTGGCGTCAAAATAGATGGTGAATGGGGTGGGCAATGGCGTGTGACGGTCAAAGATGGCACCTACACCTACGAGCCTGCTGATAATCTAGATGGAGTGCAGGCCCTCTTCCACTTCAAAGATGCATCTGATTTTGTGCTCACCACTTTCCAACGGTTCCCAGGTGGAGAGACAAGCGGCGATCCAAAGGTTATCGATCAAGTAAGGCACCTGTTCTTTAGAATTTAAGTAGCAAGATGCCCTGGAGGTACAGTTATGTCCAGAATCCAAGTTCAAGGCGTGCATCACATTACATTCGTCGGCTCTAATCGTGAGACGACTATTGATTTCTACCAGGGTGTGCTTGGCATGCCTCTGGTGTTCGAGCAACCAAATCTGGATGTTCCAGAAGAGACGCATCTCTACTTCGATGCTGGTGACGAACGGTTGATTACGTTCTTCGTCCGTCCTACGCGGTCGGATGATCCTATACCCAATCCACAAGGGATTGGGAACCTTCACCATCTTGCCCTGACTGTTTCGCGTGCCGTTTATACCCAGGTTGCTGACCGACTGAATGAACGTGGCATCTGGAACACAGGCAACATCGATCGAGGGTTTATGGATTCAATCTACTTCCGGGATCCCAATGGACAGTTGCTTGAACTGGCTTGCTTTAAATTTGTCCCGCCAGAGGGCTATACGTTTGCCGATGTACTCTATGCAGCGCATCGCATAAGGGTAGCTCAGGGTGATTACAACATCGATGACTCTCACCTGGCTGATGCAATTGCCGAACTGGTTGGACGAAAAGCTGTTTCTTTTGTAAGCATTGAGGTCTAGTTGAGATGGCGCCTGCCTCCGAGATTGGCCCGCAGCACCTTGGCACCCTCTGGGTGTTGGATCTTGGCGAACCTTTATTGGTTGGACCTATGCCACGTGTTGCGATCATCTTTCAGCATGTTGGTCCGGAGGCAGCTCAATTGCTTGCTCAGGCAATGGAGCTTGACGATCCTGCTAAGGTGCTCCAACGTGTTGCTGCGGGGAAGCGTTGCTATATCGGGACCGTCGAGGGTGAACTTGCTACGTATGGCTGGGTGACTTTCGATGAAGAATCGATTGGAGAGTTACGTCTGCGTATTCGTCTTTCGCCCGGCGAAGCCTACCTCTGGGATTGTGCAACGTTACCTGAGTATCGTGGGTTGCACCTTTATCCTGCTCTATTGTGGTATATGATCAATGACTTGCGGTCAGAGGGACTACAGCGAATATGGATTGGCGCAGATGCAGATAACCTGCCTTCACAAAAAGGTATAGTGCTGTGCGGCTTCCAGCCGATTATAGATATAGTGCTGGATCGTGTTCTGGCGATACGCATGTTCTGGGCGCGTGAATGCCCTGGTGCACCCGAACAACTTGTGGAAGATGCTCGTCGTAAGTTGCTCGGTGGGCGTCATGAGGCCTGGTTGGCTGCGTTATCGTCGGTCATTTCGAGAACCACAACCAGCCATTAGGATTCCACCACGGATCGGGGGTTAAGGTTCCCGGTCGTGTAGGGGTGGGGACGCTTGCGTCGCCCTCGGTGGAGGAGCTGTTGATATTGAAAGTATTGTAACAATGTCTGAACATTCTAACCAGATTCAGGGGCCACATCAGGGCCAGCCGGTGATGGTTACTGGCGAAGCCCTTGATCATGCCCGGGCTGCGATGCTGATGATACATGGACGTGGCGCGACGGCGGAAAGCATCCTGGAACTGGCTCATGAACTGAAGCAACCCGGTTTTATTTACCTTGCACCACAGGCAGCAGGGAATACATGGTACCCAAATAGCTTCCTCGCACCCATTGCTAGCAATGAACCCGGGCTTTCTTCAGGACTTGCTGTCATTGCCAATTTGCTAGCCCGGTTAGCAGAGGCTTCTATCCCCCTTGAACGCACGATGATCTTAGGTTTTTCACAGGGAGCATGCCTGTCGCTGGAGTTTGTAGCTCACAATGCAAGGCATTATGGAGGCGTGGTAGGCTTGAGCGGGGGGCTTATTGGGCCAGATGGCACACCACGCGACTATGCGGGTTCTTTTGTAGGGACACCTATCTTCCTTGGATGTAGCGACATAGAGGGTCTCGCTCGATGGGCGTCGAGATGCTTCGCGGAGTTTGCCCTGAGCGCAGCGAATGGGCTTAGCATGACAGTTGTGTGGTCTGGCTGCATCCTCCGCTTGTCACCCTGAGCGCAGCGAAGGGTCTCGCTCGATGAGCACCGCTTCAGGCAGATACAAATCCTTGATCTTCTTCAGTACTTGTGCGTTGCGCCCGAATTATAGCGTCTGGCCGATTTAACATGGCATCCTCGACGCGCTGACGATGTTTGGGGAGGGTATTGCTGGGGAGCGTGCTAGGCGCAAAATAGCGACTCTCGCGAATCTCTTCCGTAGCATGGAGAGTGCCGCCTATGATTCGGCATCTGAAAGTCAACACGACCTCCTGCTTTTGCGGTTTAGAATATACGCCAACTAGCCGTTCCACCTCGACCTCTAATCCCGTCTCTTCGCGAACTTCACGACAGAGGGCCTCATCGACCGTCTCTCCGGCTTCCATCCCTCCACCTGGTAAATTCCACCAATCAATGTCACGTCGATGGCCCAGAAGGATACGTCTCTCATTGTCAAAGATGAGTGCGAAGACACCGATACGAAAAATTGGCGAACTGCTCTCTGCATCAAGAGGCCTGATCATTATCATTCCTCCCGCTATCATTACCGATTTAAAATAGTTACTAGGTAGTGTTATATTTTACCATGTAGACATGACTTTCTACCGAACTTTATAATCTACTTAATATGTAGAACACCATTATAAGCTTGCCGGGGCAGAACTATGATTCACCATTTGAGCACATCGCTCATTAAACGACTGCCGCCACCAACGATAGCGAGGACTGAGCGGGAGAAGGACCTCGCACAACTTGCCGCAGCACGCAAGATTACCCGGCTCGACCTTGCTATAGCTATTGTAGTATTGTTAGATTTCGTTTTAACCTATATTGATTCCGTTACAAAGTGGTGGTATGTCGGGGTCATCGATCTGCTCCTGTCGGCCCTTTTGCTTGCCTTACTAATTGGCTGGCACGCCGTTCGCCCACTTCTTGGAAGGCTAATGCTGGCGGGACTGGTTGCTGGCATTTGCGAACTCTTTACTGATGCATCGGGTCAGCAGCTAGTTCATTCACTCAGTTATCCGCCGGGAGAATTGACTATCTGGGCATCGCCAATTTATATGCCCCTCACCTGGATGGTTACTCTGACCTACCTGGGGTATCTTGGCTGGAGGCTACGTGCCCTGCTTGGATGGCGCTTTGCGATTTTGCTCTGTGGATTGTTAGGCGCAATTGATATCCCTCTCTTTGAGGAAATCTCCTATTATGGAGGCTGGTGGCGATATATGCCTACACATCTTATGTTAGGTCATACACCAGCTTATGTTTCATTATTCGAAGGGCTCATAGTAGCTACGCTCCCGTTGCTCTTAGATCGCGTTGAACGTCGTTCTTGGTTAGAAACCGCAGCGGTGGGAGTTGTTATTGGTATATGGATGGCAATCGCTGCACTTACTGCCTGGTTATTATTAGGACATTGAAGAGATTGATGAGGACAGTCTGATGCTTGTAGCCTATGGACCTGATGGTCGATCGGTCGTTGCTGAAGAGGTATCATTGGAGCACTTGCAACGCTGGTCGCAAGATCGCGCTTTGTACTGCCCGAATTGCCATGGGGTGGTACATGTTCGCGGCGGGCCAAAGAAACGTATTCACCTACACTTTGCGCACCAAAAAGGCGAGTGCCCCTGGAGTACTGAATCAGAGACAGTGCGACATATGCGCGGGAAAATGGTGCTTGCAGAGTGGCTACGCAAGCATTTTCCACAGGCAAGCGTCTCCCTGGAAGAGCGGTTACCTGAACCCAATCGCATAGCTGATATCTTTGTCACCCATGCTAATGGACAACGATGGGCAGTAGAGTTTCAATGCGCGCCTCTCGATATCGAAGACTGGCAGCTTCGACATAAAGCCTATCGTGAAGCGGGTATACAAGATACCTGGATTGTTGGCAATAACCGGCGGGAGAAACAAGAAAGCTTCATCGCAGCGATCATTACTTCGGCGCATGAAGTGATGTTTCTTGATCCACTCGTTACCCCTCCACGAGTGTGGTTGCGCTGGATGGTCACTCGTGAGACTGTGCAGGTGTGGCAGGCTGGGACAGGGTGGACTCCCTCTCTCGAAGGATGGATCGGTCGTTCTCGTGCAGGATACGGCGCAACTCTAAGCGGCCAATTGCAAGATGTACATTTAGGTGTGCATGGCGAACTGATCCATCCTGATCGCTCTGCCTTGGAAGTACGAATTGGTCTGCTACGCACGATGAGAGATGCTCAATCAATTGACGAAGCAACTCTCAATGCATTTCTCTATCCAATGGTTGGCGAAGAAGCTTTGTATGTGGTACTATTTCCTATGTTGCGTGCCTACCTGCGTGATCCCGATTTGTTGAGACGCTATAACTACGGTCGTGGTTATGCTGATCAACCAGTCAGTGATGAAGATAAGCGTCGAGTGCAGCAGGCTCGTATATGGCTTGAAAGATTATCACGGCAGGGATTTCTACCTTCTAATTTAGAGGAATTGGCAAAGAAGATTCCACCTGTTGGGCCATATGCGGCTTTTGCGAATTTTGTAGAAATGCTGGCGTTTCTCTCAGGCAATGAAACCGACAAACAGAGTTAAACGTATTTTAGTCAGTATCAGTTAATGGATTAGCTAAATGATGTGCTTTCCTCTTCTGACATGAAGAGTGAAGACATGCTAGCGAAAAAGCGTGAGAAAGGAAGTTAACAAGATGAAACGGTTTATTACAGGTGCACTCTTTGGACTGGGCATTGGCTTGCTTGTAGCGCCGATGACAGGTGAAGAAGCCCGTCGCCGATTGGTTGAGCGCTTCAATGAATTGTTGGGATACATACCCGAAAACGAGCAACTCAATCAATACGTACAACAGGTTTCTGAGCGTGTCTCACAGACGAGTAGCAATCTGAAAGACTATGCCCAACAGGCCGTATCAAAAGTGAAGGATACTGGAAGTTCTTTGGGTGAACTGGGTCAAAAAGCTGGCTCTGATGTGAAGCAGGCGGGTCTCGATGTTGTCGACACGACAAAACAGACGGTAAAAACCGCAAGGCAAAGCCCTCAGACGGGTCAGATAGATACTGCTAGCAGCAACAATAATTAAAGGTAGGTAGATAGCGCCCGCAAGGGCGCTATTAATTTATTTTCTCTTGTATCTACCCAGAAAATCTATTTTTGTATGCATTCGTGTGCGAACATTCGCACAGGTTCTAACTGTGCTGCATCGGGCATATAGATGATAATCTCCTGCGCCCCAGCTTGCTCAATCTCTTCTAAACGTTGCCGAATCGTATCGGGTTTACCAGCGAGCGCTTGCTCACGGAAGCGGCCTGAGGGGATATTGCGGTGGAAAGCCTTACTTTTTGCAAAAGCTTCCTCATACGTCTCTGCGATAGCGCAGTTAAATATTACAGTGCGCCAGATACTATCGAAATCGCGTCCAACATCATCACAGTGGTTTTTAATGATAGCAAACTTGCGTTTAAGCCCTTCATTATCGAGGTAACCCCTTTACTACACTATGAACTTGATCGAAAAACTTTGTAAGTTTGTCTTCATCTAACTTTCCATTTGTTCGCACACCGCTGCAAATGTCTACTCCAAAAGGTCGAACTTGCGTAATTGCCTCTGTCACATTATCCGCATGTAATCCCCCGGCCAGGAAGATGGGGATGTTTACTGCTTAGCGAATTTGCTTGCTGATACTCCAATCATGCTTGTGTCCTGTCCCGCCAAGTTTTTTGATGGCTAAGGTTTGATTGCCGGAATCCAACAAAATGCCGTTGACATAGGGAGCGATGGAAATTGCTTCCTCTACCGATTCCTCACCTGTTACATGAATGACCTGAACGATGGAAATACCAGGCAGGGTATCCCAAAGCTTCTTATAGCCATCAATAGAGAAATGATCGACGATTTGAATGGTGTTTGTGCCGCATCGCCGCTGCTGCGCAAAGCACCTGAAGTCTCTAGTGAAGGAACAATTATCCGGCAAACTTAGCTTTCTCCAGTCCTTTGATGTCCGTTTTTACCCGAAAGAGATCACCAGAATATGGCTGCTTCTTTTTTTGTTCCTCGCTCAAAGCAGTCCAGGCAGAGGTGATATAAAGCTCATTTAAACGCTCTCCTCCAAAAGTGCAACTGGTGGGATATTGTATGGGCAATTGGATCTCTCGTTCTGCTTTTCCGGTGGGATCATAGCGGGTTATCTTCCAGCCGCCCCAGCGGGCACTCCATATAAAACCTTCGCTGTCAACTGTAAGGCCGTCTGGGATACCATGTTCATCAGGGGTATGAATAAACGGTCGGCGATTTTCGATAGCACCTGTCAAAGGGTCAAAATCATATTCGTAGATCATATGCTTAGGTGAATCGGTGAGATACATGAGTTTGTTATCAGGGCTCCAAGCAATACCGTTGGATATCTTAAGTCCTGTTTCCATCGTGTGAATGGAACAGTCTGGATCGAAACGATAAAGACAACCCTCTGGCTCTTCGCACATCTCGGAAAGCCCACACATCGTTCCTGCCCAGAAACGACCTTGGCAGTCGACTGCGCCATCATTGAAGCGCGTATGCGGTTTATGTGCTTCAGGGTCGGCGATCAAGCGAAGTCCTTTTTGCGTGTCCCAAAAAGCGAATCCGCTTTTTGTAGCCATGATCAGACCACCTGAAGCCCGTAAGGCCAAAACCCCTATTGGTAGACCAACTTCAAATACTTCATACTTCATGGATGTTGGGTACATCCGATAGAAGC
>WNFX01002055.1_pt1 | contig 20406 bp, 15 predicted proteins | sample 5400111 | NCBI WGS metagenome assembly WNFX01 (sample SAMN13153363, study PRJNA577476) | soil metagenome | isolation source: 40 cm soil or saprolite under grassland replicate 1 | place: USA:California | collected 2016-06-15 | reverse complement strand
GCCAGGTAAGGATGCCAGGTGCAAACGGGAAAGGGCATCGCATCAGAGTGCTCCAGAACTCGTTGCGCGCATGCCGATGATGGATCCAGAGTTCATCTCGTGCATGCCCGGAGTAATGGTGACGGATGATGATCGTGGGAGAAAAAAGCACGTCATAACCTGCCGCCACACATTGGAGGCCGTAGTCCGGCTCTTCGTACATGTGGAAGAAGCGCGGTTCAAAGCCCGGTAACTGGAGATAAGCGGATCGGCGCAGGACCGCACCGGAGTTAGCAAACGAACGCGTCAAATGTTCTGAGCCAAAGTTTGTTTGCGCGAGTGTTTCGGGATACTCATCCGTGCGCTGAGGAAAATGGAGCACCGCCAGTTCGGGCCTCTGTTCAAATAAGGGAACGATGCGCGCTACACAATCTGACTGCTCCGGATAACTGTCGTCGTCCAGTGCCAGCACCAAATCACCTCGCGCCTCGCGCATCATCCGATCACGCGAAGCCACCGAACCAAGACCAGTTTTATTCACGAACAGCCGGGCTTGGGGCAACTCTGCTCTCACCGCTTCAACAATCTCGTCTTTGCAGCCATCCATCGTGATGAGCACCTCCAGCGGCGGCGGATTTAATCGCTGCAAAGCACGGCAAGTCCGCCGTAAATCCACGATACGGTTTTTAGTGGTGATCATCACGGAAACGGTCATGGACAAGACATGGCTTCCAAGCCATCAAAAGTCATACAGCCGACGTCGGACACCTTTTGAAAAACAAGGTCAGGCGCACAAGGTCTGATTGAAGCGCAAACAGGTTGATCCGATTCATCAACCGGTCAACCAAGCATGAATTCTCGTCTCAAGCTTTTCGTGATGAACCTTGTCCGGCGAATGCTCCCAAGCAACCACCGGAAAGAGTGGATATGATACCCCCTCTGGCTGACACTCTGTGGATTTCGGACCCGATAAACAGCCGCTCTGAACGGCACGATGGCAAGCTGATGCCCTAAGTATCTAAACTGCGCCTCCGCGCGCCCGTGATTATCATTCAAAAGGAGTGAGCCCAAACCCGCTCCTGGAACAAGCGACCGATTGTCGGTGGCTTCAATCCGTTTGCCCGCCTGATCAAGTTTGATTCCGTCCATGCTATTGAGAAACGGCCCTTTGCTATCCGCAAGATCACTTCTGATAATCAAACAGGTGCCACAGACTAAGTCGAATGATTCAGAACACTTTATGATACGGCGCGATCCCGAGTTCCATACCCAACCATGCTTGATACGGTAACCTGCCGCTTCCTTTGCGGCATTGAGCCAATCTACTAGCCTTGAGCTGACAAGGTCATCTGCATCAACCTTCATCACGTATTGAGGATTCCACGTCGATTTCGCGTAGTTCCAAGCCGCCCCCACCTTGATCAGCATGTCCTTAATTGCCGCAAACCAATAACCGGTTTCTTGAGACGGCAGCGGATGATCAAGTGATAAGAATTTGAACCTTGGATCTTGCGGCAGTTGAAAATCTGGAGGCTCGTGGCCGGCCACTACCACGCAATAGTTCCCACCAGTTGAGTTAAATATAGATGACAGTGTTTGCTTAAAATAGGCGCAGGCAAGGTGCCAGTCCTTTACCCTGCGACGCGATAGGATTGGAATCAAAAAAACAATTCGTGGCCTCTCGTTCATGGCAAGACAACTCCTCCGCTAGACCGATTTGCCAACAGCGCGTTGCAATCGGTGCTGGAATTTGCCAGCCAACACGTGTCGGTCCTCGTTCAAGACTGCCAGCCAAGCACCGAGTTCGCCGTGCTGACGACGATGATGCTCCAACCGAGCGATAGTGAAAGGTCGCGAGTAAGCCTTGCGGTCAAAGAGGAACGGCTTGCGCCCGCAAAAATGCGCTACCCGGGGACGCCTGACTTTTTGGGGGAAATGCCAATTGCTATCCGCGCAATCCTGTTTCAGTTCGCCTACGCCATGATGCCCGCTTATGTGTTGCAGATCTGACACGGCAACTTTGAGTTCTCCGCGTTGCGTCATCGAGTGAACAAAATAATTCAGTAGCGGCTGCTCGTAGAAATCACCAAACAACCTCGGCGTTTCCTTCCCCCAGAACTCCACCGCCGTCCATTTTCCGAAGGGGATAATGTCGCGCCTGCATCCGAAGGCCCCGGAAGAAAAGTACGCGTTTCCACGCCATTCGAACTCTGGATCAAACCGGTGCAGCTTCAACGGGTCAAAGTAAAAATGCGACAGCCAGGATGGTATTTCCTTAGCCTCGGCCTCGATAGAAATCTCGCTCCAAAAAATCTGAAAATCGACGTCGGTCCGGATGTGTGGAGTAAAGTCTCCCCAGACAATCGCATCCGAATCCACCCAGACGTAATATTCGAAAGGCCCTTCCCATAACGCAGCCAGTTTAGCGCGGCCGTTGCCACTCACGAGAGTCCGCATCTCTTCCGAAGCCAATTCTGAAACCCGCAAAACGATCAGATCGTATTCCTTCTCCAAAGCCGAAACATCAAAATTTCCATCGACAACGAGACAAATAGGAACCTTTGGGCAGTAATGCCTCATGCTTGCCAGCGTAGCCTGAACCAGGACCTTGTCGGCGGCATGGCAACCGGTCACAAAACCAAACGGCGCCTGCACTTTCATGCTACGAGCGCTGATCGGCCAGCAGAGGGCGTTTTCGCCCGACGAAGGCATTCTTCATAGAGACGCATGAACGCCTCAGCGAAGGAACGCAGCCCATTGCGAGTACGCACCATTTCATGGCCAGCACTTCCAAGAGCCTCGCGAAGTTGCTTCGAATCCCGCAGTTTCATTACAGCTTCGATCAATGCCGCGCCATCTTGCGGCGCATACAGGATCGCACCCTTACCATCCGGCGCGGCTTCGGGAATTCCGCCCACTCGAAAGGCCACCACTGGTGTTCCGCAAGCCATCGCTTCGACCAGTGTCAATCCGTAGGTTTCCATCAACGAAGCGCTAACAAAAACATCTCCCGCCGCGAAAACCCGCGCCAGATCATATCGGTCGCGAATGCCACCTGTGAAGCGAACGTCTAAACCGTTAGGAACCGGCACGGCACCCTCGCCGAATGCCAAAACGATTACGCCACCGAGGTCTGGCAAATGCGACAGTTGCTCGAACAGCCACGGCACATTTTTGTTTGCATCGTTCAGCGATGCGCCACCTGTAACAATGACAAACGCGTCCGCTGGCAAGCCGAGATGCTCTCGGCACAGGTTCTTGTCCTGCGGCTTAAAAACCGCCGTGTCAATCCCAGGAGGAATTACTCGCACCCCACCCGAGGCTCTGGCTATTGGGCTTCGCCCGGCGAGTTCGGCCAGCCAGTGGCTGTTCGCGACCATGCGTGCGCCACAATTTCGATACGCCTGCAGTTTCCGCGAATGCGCAGTCTTGGCTAGAAATCGGTTTGCCGGCCATCTCAAGATGGGACAGGGATCGCAAGGGTGCACCTGGTTGGTGTAACGATCGCATCCACGATAAAGAAAGCAGCCTCCGGTCACGTGCCACATGTCATGGAGGCTAATCACTACGCCCATCTCTCTCGGCAGTGACTCCAGCCAGCGGGGAACATCGAACCAGTCCGCTATCGTATGCAGATGCACCACATCTACTCCTTCCAGATCCTCGGCTACCGGTGGAGACAACAGTCGCCGCGTTCCATGCCACGGTTCAGTGGAAAAGGAAACATACGATCGGCGAATAACGCGGTCTAAGAGAAGTCTGCCGGTTTCTGCTGACTGCGAATTTTTGCAAAGCACAAGGTTCTCAATCCCCTGCTCCGCTAATGCGGTGGAAAGAAGCGCCGCATATTCATAGCTGCCCCCGGAAGCATGCGTATTGAGATGCAATACTCTCATGCTGCGGGCTTAAAAGCAGCGAATTTGAACTTCATACTTTGAATTTGCTCGGCGCGCTTATGATGAAGCCGGCGCCGGCGCGGCGCGTTTAGAATATAATAGAGCCAATAATGCGCCGCTTTGTGATAGGCCGCACATTTCTCTTTTTGTCCCGCAATTTTGTAAAAGAAGGACACCAGCGGAAACCCGAGCGCCCGAAAAGGTGCAAGCGCATTGCGAAAGAACTGTTGTCGCCGCGATTTTTTGAAATCCGCGATTTGCCGATTGACAGACAAACCGGCATCCACGGCAAATCGTTTAAACAAGGCCTGAGCTGGGCCTCGCGTTCCACCGAGCCACGGCGCCGATGTCGTGTAGTGAAGCACGCAGTCCAGATCGTTATTCTGCTGCGCATCAAACCTCCACGACGCTCGATTCCAACATTCGGGTAACGCTTGGATCTGTCCGTAGAGAAGAAAATTGATCGCGGATTGATCCCAAAATCGGTAAGCCGACTTCCCGTTCAAAAATTCGACAGCGCATTCAAAAAAATGTTGTTTCCTTAGTTCATCCAGATTCATCAACATCACCCCACAATTAAAGTAAGCGCCTTTGGCAGGAAGTCCCAGCGCATCAGCTATCGTCGGGCAGTCTTCCCCAAGTGATAACGTCTCAGAGTCAGGAACTGCGGCAAGGACTTTGCCGGGCGACAAGTCAAGATTAAAGAGCTCCGATAAATCGCGGAATACCAACACGTCGCAGTCGAGATAGATCAAACGTGGCACATCCAGTAAGTGTGGCAGCAGTAGCCGGCAATAAGTCATGTGCGATCTGCCCGGTCCCAGTGTGGCCTTACTAAAGACCGATGGATGTACCGTCACAAACTCCAGGCGCACAGGCCCGCCCACCCGGTCAACCAACCTCGAAAGAGTCTCCGTCGATGGCCGGGACAAACCGCCATCGAGCACCTTCAAATCCACTTGTCGCATCGGGTCCAGGTGGCTGAGTGCGCTCGCCACCGCGCAATAGAGGCCGGGGAAATAGCGTTCGTTACTGGCTAGGGCAAGGACAACTGGGTCCATCGGATTCTCTTTAGAAACCGGACGATCCAAAAACTGCGTCACAGAGAAGCGCCCGAGACGCCGAATATCATCAGCATTCTTTTTCGATCCGAGACAAAATTTGACCGAGCTCACGGTCGCGCACTTTCATCCACAGGAAGTGCCGACGCACGGCTAACCAGTAAAGGAGCGTTGCAGGATAGGTCTTTATCCAAACTCGATCGCCGGAGAAAAGCGAGCCAATGAATAACTTTACAAGACTTCGCAGTCTTGCCCATCGGGCCCTGTGCATGGGGAAAGTGGACCATTGCATCAACAATAAGCTTCGCAATTCGAGGGATCTCAAGCTGGCGATTGAATTGTTTGACCACGTCGCCTGGTGACGATGCCAGACGATGCTTTCGGGCTCATAAATGCAACGCCATCCTCGACGCCAGGCGCGAAAACAGAGATCCACATCTTCACAGTATGCCGGTGTAAAGAGCCTGTTAAAACCTCCCAGCTCAACGAACTTCTCCCGATCGACAGCCATAAACCCGCCGGAGGTAAATAGGGTATGACAGGTCTTCTGATGTTGCGTATCGAAGTTCCACCTGTAAAAGCCGTTTATGAACTCCAGGCGAGCCGGGCCACTGGTAACCGCCGTTCCATTCCAACCATAGCTCCGCGCCGAAACAGAAAAAACGTCGGGCGATTCGAAATGCCTTACTAAAGGAGCTATGAAATCGTGGTCCACCTTCAAATCGTTATTCAAAAGCACCAGGATGTCTTCAGTCCTTTTCTGTGCGAGCCAGTTATAAGAAAAAAGGAAATCGTTTTTCGGCGCCACGATTGCCTCGACCGAGGGAGATTCGTCCTCAATCCAAGTCACATCGCCGTTGGTGCTCTGGTTATCGAGGAGTACAACCGCACACGCGCGGGAAAATTTCGCCGCCGCCGCGCAAGCCGTCGGCAGCAAATGCTCCAAATGCTTTTTTCCGTTGTAATTTAGAATTGCCAAACAGACAGACTTCATCGGTTCGCACGAGCCGCCAAAAGTTTTTTAATCTCGCCGACGAAAATCGCCTGCAATCGGTCAGGATTAAACAGAGTCTGACGCAGTTGCAGCGCTTTTTTTGAGAGCTCTTCATTCAAAGCGGCGTCGCCGGCGATCTGACGGCAAAGAGAGACCACTGCACCGGCGTTACTACTGGTGACAACCGCCGCCCCGCCGTGCTTTCGAGCTACGCGAACCGGCGCGCAGTACTCCGGTCCCCATAAAAGCACCGGTTTTCCGAATGCGACATAGTCAAGGAACTTGGTGGTGAAACTCGTGCGCATGAAAAGTTCATGTTCACTCTCAAAGCTCATTATTGACAGCAACGCGTCGGCACTGGCTATCACCTTCGCAGCTTCTTCCGGTGGCTTGAAGCCCAGATAAGTGCCTCTTGCCCGCGCGCGCTCAAGAAGTGGTTTTGGCCAGTCCGCATTTGGTCCTACCACAATGATTTCCAAATCGCTCGTCGCTTCAAATTTCTCGATCAGCGAGCAAAGCATCCGGCCATAGAAATTTTCCACCGAGCCGACATAGACCAGCCGGAATTTTCCGGTGCGTGGCCACGTGTTTTCCACCGGCACGCGATATCTCCCCGGCATGGGATAAATGACATGGCTATTGGGATGTGGACCGAGCATCTCCTGCATTCCATCGCTCGTGCAAAAAGCCAGATCACATGCGGTGTAAAGTTCACGGTATCGGCGGCTCAAGATTTCCTGTGTCGATTTATGACCGTAGTGACCTCTCATCACAGGAAACCAATCGAGAAAGAGTCCCGCCAATGGCAATCCATGTCGTTGCGCTGTTTTTCGAGCAACGTGACACAATCCGCATTCTGCCAGCGTAAGGATAATTTGCGGCTGGAAAAGTCGCACTGCCTCCTCCAACGCTTCATTGCTCGTCAGCGGCCAAATCAGATTTTCATAGTCGGTGATCCATGCGGCTAACCGGGGCCCGAACCGGCTCTTTCTCAATCGATGAATAAAATACGGCAAACGCAGCGGCGTGTGCACAAGAAGATCGTCGGCAAAGTCGGCGTTGCTGGCAATGTGCAACTCAAACAGCGTGCGCTCGACCAATTGCCGGTGCATGACAATGCGTACACCGCAATCGTTTTTGGGAGGCACAATGCTTACCAGCAGAACATGATCTTTGGCCGTCATTGAGAACTACCGATCAATTCCGTTCGACATCGAGGTGGTACTTAAGGCCTTGCTAGGTATGAGTCGTAGAGAGCCAAACAGTGACAGATCCATTTTCGGAAAGCTGCTACGTTAACCTGCATGTCAACCTGGCTTCGCTCAATCGCCAGCGTATTGGCGTTGAATCCACTGAAGTGCATGCCCAACTGCTGTGACATCACCAAATAAGCAGGCGGAACGCCGTCGATGCGAATCTCTCCCACAAAGGAGTCAGGCATGCAATAGATGAGGTTGGTCAACCCTGCCCCATGCCCGCCAATAATTGCTGTAGCTTTAGCGAAAAACCTTACCTGCTCCGCCAAGGATAAATCCTCGCATAACACTGTTTCAAAGCCGTTTACTTCCAGTAAAGGGGTAATTTCGCCCTCGTTCACGATCCGTCGAAAAGCAGCCTTTCCCCGCGAAATATAAAGTCGATGGTGCGACTTCAGGGCTGACTCATTGGCGTCGAAATGGCGTCGCAGTCGGTTTGCTACTCTCCGGAGGACCAGCCCGGACCCAAGGCTGCTATGACCCAGAGGCGTGGCAAACCAAAGTCTTTCCACCTGCGTATGCGCGCCAGCCGCTTGAATCTCGAGCCGATCGGGTCCGATTCCGAAAGCGACAAGGGAGTCCAGCTGCCAGGCTTTTGGACTTGAGTTGATAAGAAATTTTGTGTCTGCCGGAAGGTGCGGCAGTGCCGTTTCCAAGCGCGGCAAAACATCATGAAACCAATGATAAAACTCCGGAGCCCAGAGGCAAAGCAAGGAGTAGATGTTGCCACTTAGTCGCCGGCGTTTCAGCACAAGTCGTCGTTTGTAGGCAGGATGAGCTCGCAAATATGGCAACCACCAATTGCCCTCGTAACAAATCTGTCCATCCGGTAGTTCAACGAAGCCGACAACATCTCGAATTGTTGCCCTTTCAATCGTGACTAGTGTTTGGGCGCGCTCCAGGGCGGTGCGATGTTTTACGAACTCCGCTTGGGCAACGCGATCATCGGTTACGTAAGGTCTCACCTCTTCAATCACCGGCGGATGCAGCAGTTTCACCGGATAACCGCCTTCGCTTGCCCAAGCCGCCACGTCCATACAGACGTCTGGAGACGCACTGTGAATCAGTCTGGAAACCGCTCGGATCACTTTAGCGTGGCGTCTAATTCTTGCAGTTCTGTCGAGCTCCGCTGTTGTCCAGAACCACAATCACCGGACGATGACAGGCACTTAAGATGCAGCTTAAGGATATCACAGACTCATTTGCACGCAGTGAAAAGCGCGTTGCAGTAGGCTAGCGGAGGTCGCGTAGGGTTGCAGGAGACAAAATCATGATCGTAAAGGTCGACGAAACAATATCCGAAAGCATGCAGGTATTCCGCCAAGCTGAAGAATGACGTGTGATAGCTGTCGTCACGGTGGAATGTGGCCTCTGTCAGAATAAATTGGATCTGTCGGGCACGTATCATTCCTTCAGCACCTTTGAGGACCTCCAGATCGAATCCTTCTGTGTCAGTTTTTAGCAGATCAATATGGTTGATGTTTTGTTCAGCACAGAAAGAGTCTAACGTTCTGATCTCAATCAACTCACTGTCCAGGCGAGAACAGCCGTCGCCCACTTCGTAGCGTAGACTATTTTGCACTGATAGCGCCGCGAGTTTAATCCTTGCAGACCGATCGCTGTCGGCAAAGGCCAATTGGAAGGTTTTTACGCGCGGTAATCTCGATAGACGTTTAGCCAGAGACTGGTATGCAGTCGTAAATGGCTCGATCGAATAGATCTGTGCACATGGAAACGTGCGTAGATAGTGTTCTGTAGTTTGGCCCTCGTTGGCACCCACGTCAAACACAACTTTGACGTTTGTCGCTGATCCCAAAAATCGCGCCACATCATGCGCATGATCAAGACCGACCGGCTGGTAAGCTATCTTGAAGTAACGATAGCCGAAGCGTTGAACCACTTGCCTGAGTAACTTCTTTATCATCAATCATCCAGTTCCAGCTTTGCATCACATCCCGCGACTTGAAACCAGCTAAGCATCAAGTGCGCTCCGTCGTTTCGATGGAGGTGAGGCATCCTGCCTGACTCGGCCAGCGGGTTTCCAATCTGCCGAGATGCAAACGGAGTTTAAGAGCATCGCGAAAAAGCACGTGCCGCATCCAGTTAACGTAGTGCCGGGAGTAATAGCCCTCATCCCATATGTTGCGAGAACGAAATTTGTATACGTCGTCGAACTCAACCAGGCTTAGTTTTTCCGGGAATAATTCTCCACCGAGCTTTATGGCCGTGGCAATGATCGTTTGCTCGCACGAACTGTCCCGAGGAAAAGGCAATGCCTCTTGCACCATTCTGCGCAGGAGCTCTGACGCCATAAGCTCGCCATGGAAAGCCACTATTCCGCTATTAACAAAAGGTGGCTCCAATACCTGACGGCAATACCGCAGAGCCATGTCTCGGTGCTGGTAGCAGTTGCTCTCTCGCAGCGCTCGAGGTTTGTCCCACGACACGGGATCACCTAGGAGCAATGCCGGATCTCGGAACCAAAGAATGTCGGCATCGACGAACAATACTGGTTGTTGTTTCGCCAAGCTTACGATGGCGGCGAGTTTAAGCCCGTAGGGACTTTGTCGCGCGTACTCCGCCAATGCGGGCGAACCCACAGATGACGCGGCGACGGAAACTTCTTGGCGCGTCAAGATAGTGATGGGCGCCGGCCACCAACCAAAAACTTCTGCGAACTCACTCGCCGTCCAAGTACCGTCCGACACAACAGTAATTTCCGGCAACGAATTCCATGAGCGGTATAAGGAAAACAGACTTTCCCGCAACATCAGCCAATGGCGGCGGTCGCTTACCGTCACGTAGCAGAAGTTCGTAACTGGTTTGCCTGGTTGAGGAGGAATTGGCCACCGCGAAAGGATGGTTTGCGCGATCTCGCCCAATCGCACTGAGATATTTAATCCAGTGAACGCCCGCAAAAGACCGGGAGCAAACTTTCGCGCGAACGCTTTTCGCTGCGAAGACAGAGTTGATCGTGCGCTATAGCCGCGCCCTTTGGGGACGTTCACTTCGTTTGCAGTTACAGATCTGTGACGATTCACACTGCGGCTGCTATCGCCCCCCAGACTCATCACACGCTTCTGGTGATCGGCGTACAACAGAACCATCTCATTGGGCCCGGGCGCAATTCGTCGGAATATTGCTTCAGATAGTCCAGCAACCAGAGTCTTAGCCAGATCGCACGAGGCTCGTGAAAATCCCAAAACGTTCGCCTTTGAGTGCGCACTTCTTCAATGACATGGCTTGATTTTAGCTGTGATGAGACGGTGTCGCCCAGTCTGTCATCAACATAATCGTGAATTTCGACGATGATATGCGCGTTTGCCAACGCGGGAATCTTTCCCGGTTTCAACAGATGGCTTTCCGACCCCTCTACATCCACAATGACAAGTGAAGGCTGCCCATTAAGCATCGAAGCTTGGAGTTCTTCCTGCCCGCAATGCCCCATTATTTTTACTCGCGATTGCAGCCTGTTCAGTTCCACATTGCAAGTGAGGAGTCTTCGTCCTTCTTCGCTGCTTTCGAATGCCGTAACGGTTGCATGCGACCATAACATTGCGCACCCAACGGCATAATATCCCTCCGCTGCTCCGATATTGATGATGTTTTGGAAAGGAATGGCAGACCATTTCTGAAGCCAGGGCGCAAGCTCGGATTCGTAAACACCCATCATTTTGGGAGCGGCTACGCCACACGCAGCTTTACCGTGATACCGCATTCCCTTGAACGGGCCGCCCACTACAGTCTGCGATTTCTTTAATCGCTCCAGAAACCGAGGCGCAATAACCGAGCGTCTGACTCCTGGCGGGAGGTAACGGGAAATCGTCGGCATTGATCTTCAATTTCGTTCGACGTTCAACGCAAGCCATAACTCGCCTTCACGGCGCCTGTCATTTCGCCCAGATCAAGCAATTGATCGCAATTGGCCACAGCGCCAAGGCGGTGAGCGGCCACAACCATCGTGAGCTTGCCGGCAAGACTGCGCAAGGCCTCAAGCAGCTTCGCTTCGGTAGCCACATCCAGCGCGCTCGTCGCTTCGTCTAAGATCAACAGCGACGGACGATGATACAGCGCACGCGCCAGACCGATGCGCTGGCGTTGCCCGCCGGAAAGGCGAATACCGCGCTCTCCGACGTTCGTGTCAAAGCCATTGGGCAATTCTGCTTCGATGAACTCGAGTATCTGCGCCATAGCACAAGCTTCACGCAACCGCGCGTCATCAATTTTCTCGTCCCGCAGACCAAACGCGATGTTGCGTGAAATCGAGTCGTCGATGAGAAAAATATCCTGTGGCACATAGCCGATGGAAGCTTGCCAGCAAGGCACAAGCGCGGGCGTGAGCAGCTGTCCATCGATCAGTATGTTGCCGGTCGTTGGGTGGTAAAGGCCAAGTAATAAGTCGATGAAAGTCGATTTTCCTGAACCGGTTGGCCCAATTACACCAAGCGAAGTGTTCCTGGCGATAGTGAGAGAAAGCCCGTCCAGCGCCCAACGCGATGTGCCGGGGTAACGAAAACTGACTTCTTGCAGAATTATCGAATCATTCCAACGGAAGGGCTTCGCTCGCGCGAGAGCCTCGCTGCTTAACGCCGATGAAATTGACCTGTCTGTCTCAGCGGCAACAAATTCGTCGTACACCTCGTCAACCGCATGACGCATTGAGCTTACCTGTGTGAGCTGAGCGTAAAGCAATTGAAGCGAAGGCAGCAGCCGATAACCCGCCAGCGCCATCACGCCAAGGTTCGGGAGGATATCGGAAAAATCGCGTCCTCTTGCCGCCAGCAATAGAACAGCGACAACGAGACCGCCGAAAGCGAGCGGTTCTACGAAATATCGGGCGCTGTTGGCAAAAATCGGCAGCCGAGCGTACATCTTCGCCAAAACTGCTGAATGGCGAGAGAACCGGGTGAGAAAATGTTCCTCGGCACGGTGGACTTTAACAGGTTTGATTCCGCCGAGCATCTGTTGCGCTTCGCGATAAGACCCGGCGACCGATGTTCTTAAACCTTCGTCCATCTCTCGACGCTTCCGCGTAAGAAGTCGAAAGATGATGACGTAGTAGGCGCCGAGCACGATTGCGGCCGACAAAGCGATCACCGGCTGGACCAAAAAGAGTGTGGCCAATAGAAGCACTGCGGTGAGCACGCGCGCGACCGTGTCCAGCAAGGGCAGGAGCACTCCCCCGGTGTAGTTGCTTACGTCGCCCATGACTTTCTTGAGGAGATCGCCAGAGTTGCGCTGAAGAAAATAGGTGTATGGCTGTGATGCCATCCGGCGCAGCAACCGCACGCGCAACCAGTGAGCAAAATTTTGGGCGTAACGAGTGCGCGCGTACTCGGCCACCAAGTTCACTGCGTTTGATAAGAGCAGTGCAACAATGGCGATGATCCCGGCGACCAGAAGCAGTTGCCGGTTTTCCATCGGTGGAAACAAGCTCAGAAAGCGGGTGCCAAAATGAGAGCGACGGATGCGCTCGGGATCGGCTGCAATCGCCAAAAATGGGAAGATTGATGTAATGCCGATCACTTGGAAAAGAGCCTGTGCTAGCGAGAGCGAAAAAACGGCAGCCAGCTTCGCTCTACCGTATGGCCGCGCGAGGAAGAGAACGCGACGAATCAGGTCGGCAACGTTATGAATAAACCGAGACAAGGCGGTTCCGAGTTACACGTTGAGGAGAAATGGCAGATTGCATCTCGCAACAGCGACTGCGAATTATCTGCGGGAAAGCCTCGAGTGTCAAAGACTACCCGGCTACTGATCACCGATCACTCATTTCACTGATCACCCGTCTTCGCTTCGCTACGTGACCGGCTGATGACGTCTCAGTCCGAAACGACGCCCGCTTCTCCGTAAATTTTTCTAATTTTCTCTGCTCCATCGTTCGTATACCAGCCGTTGAAAAGCAGAATGTCGCCGTGCCGGACGGCATTTAGCAGCGCGGAGTGATCCTCGGGCTGATCGCCTTCGGGGGCCATCAGCACACTAAACGCGTTTGGGTAAACCAAGCGCGCGCCAATTGGCGTCGAGGTCACTTTGTGATGCACATAGGAATTAAGCGGAGCCGAGTACGCGAAGTAACGCATCGATTCGTTTTCGGGAATCAACAAGACATCGGGATACGCGTCCGCGACCGCTTTAAAAACGTCCGGATTAAGTGACCCACTTACGGTCGCGGTTGAATCCACATAGAAAAGCGTGCAACCCCATCGCTGCTTCGCGTAGGCGATCCTTTCCTGAAGAATCTGGACCGCGTTCTCGTCCTCGGCAGCTTGGTGCACGGGCTTGCCATCTACCATCGCGATTTGTTGCGGCCGAATGCAGACACCGACCTTTAGTCCGGCGGCGCGAAATTTTTCGAAGTATTCGTCAATCACGCTTTTCGCGCCGCTATCTTTAAACTCCATTTCCGGCGCAAAGCTCGGAACAAGGCGCGGATCGCCGTAATAGCAGGCACCGGGAAACTCCTCGCCTTCCGGATCCCAGGTGATCATTCCCTGAGCGCCACTGGCCTTTAAGACTTGAACGCTGTTATCGGCCACCTTAAGAAGCGCGGCTCGAAAAGCTGCTTTGCCTTTGTCAGTCGTAATGTCGATCTGGCCGAAGTTCGTGGTCCAGCGGCGCGGGTTGCTTGCCACGTTGATTTGCGGCCCGGCCAGAAAGATCGCGCCAATAGGGCGACGATCTTTCCAGTTCACCTGGAAGGGATACTTCTTCGCGTACCGTTCCAGAACGTCGCCCGAGAGATCTTGCACCTGTGCACCTGCCGGACCGAACCGCAACGAAACGTTGAACGCCTTGCTAATGCCCGGTTTGATATCACGGCAAGTGATAATGAACGGATAACTGGTTCCGGTCGCCGAATTCGTCCAAGACGGCACATTCACAGCACATTCCACATCATCGCTGCAAAAATTGAGCGCACCGGTTCCGTAATCCACTCGAACAATCGGGACAACAAACCGCGGATCGGCAACTGAAGGAATCGAAGCTGGACCTTGGTCTAGAGGCCACTCCGGGCCCTTAAACCCGAATCCGAACATGCCCGCCTCAAGAGTGCCGCCATCCGGCACACGCGGAAAATTCAGTTCCATTAAACGAACAGAGAACTCGTTAAGCGGTTCTGAGCTGGTATTCGAAACCTCAATTCTCATTGTGAGTCTATCGTCTTGCTTGCGGTACGCGCAGGAGATGCATCCCAAAGGGTACTTTAGATCGACTGTATCAGCCGCTTTATTCGGCGTCGCGACTCGTGAAGAAGAACGAGGAAGAAATGCGTCGAGCACAGCACGAAAAACAGATTTTTGCGGCTGTAACTCCCCGCTTTCGGGCGATAAAAGGAATGATTGTCCATCGAACGAGAGTGAATCGAGGCCCCGCGCGCCCACGACAAAATTCAACCCTTGTTTTGCCGCGGGCGATGGAACAACCGCTAATGTCGGGGTTTGATTCCCCTGTGATTCAGTCATGAGCGGAGCCGTACCCGCGAAAACGGTCGCGGCAAAAAGCGCCAGGAAAAAACCAATCAATGAGCTGTGAGCAGTGATGTGCGGCAACGGCTGATAACTCATCTCTCATTTCGCATCGGCGGTAGCTTCCCGCCATATTTCCAAATCAGCCACGGCAATTCTAATCCGCCGATGAGACGCCAAATGAAAACGCGCGGCTGCGCCAGTAGTCGGAAAAACCAACCCAGATAAAACCGGTCCACCCAATCGGGAATTGCAGTCTGGTCGCCCGTGACGAACCCGAGCGCGGCGCCAATGCAATGGATTGCCGGCCGATACGTTAAGTTTTCGCGCAAATAATAGCCGAGCTTTTCCTGCGCACCGCTGCCGATTGCGATGATCACATCCGCACGGCGATGCTGTTCAATCAGCGCAAGAAGATCTCGATCTTCGACATCCGAAGCATATTGCGGCGCGATATAAGAATTTTCCCTTGTAATTGAAAACGTTTTGCGCCGCGACCAATCGATTAATTTCTGTTCCGCGCCTTCGCTGGGAAGCACCCAGAAAACTTCTCCAATCCCCTCGCCTTTCAGTTTATCGAGCAGATGTTTTAGATATTTGAGGCCAGAAATGCGCTCGACGTTTTCATGCCGCAACAATCGCCACAGCATAACCATTAAACCGCTGTCAGCGATTGTCAGATCAGCGCTCAGCACCGCGCGCCGATACAGCTCGTCTTCGCGCAGTCGTGCGAAACAAGTTCCCGACGGGGCTACGAGCAATCCTCCATGTTGAGAGACCAATGCCACTGCTTCGTCGACATCCCCGTTGAAGAACTGAATGCCGAGAATCTGGCGACTGGAAATCATACAACCGAATATCGGGTTCACACGATTGTAGGGCGTCTGTGTCAGACGCCAATCTCTAAACGTGGCTTTTCACAGAATGGAGCCGGCGGGGACCGAGCGACATAGATGGGCAGGCCGAAGGCCGCGTGAGCGGGAGCGACCGAGTCAAACGCCCCACAATTTAGCCATCCTAAAATATTGCCAGTTCGCTTTGGGCGCAGATTTGCTAAGCTCTCAGTCGGTGCAAGATCTGGCAACTCGACAGAAAACCACTGACGTTTCGCCGATGGCTGGGAAGCATTTTTTCGTCCCGCTTGCGCTGAGCTTGTTGTTTTTAGCCACCCTCTGGTTTGTACTTTGCAAACAACTCAGTGGCGAATGGTTGGTAAACGAACAATACAGTTTTGGCTGGTTCGTTCCGTCTTTCGCACTGTACCTGTTCTGGCTTCGGTGGCGGGATCGGCCGGAAACCGAAATTCGAAATTCGAAATTCGAAATTCGAAGACGACAAACAATTGCCGCATTGCTCGCGATCCCCGCGTTTCTTTTGTTGCTGCCGGTGCGCCTGTTTGAGATTGCGAACCCAGAGTGGCGACCGCTTGCCTGGGTTCACGCGGCGGCGGCCGTGATGCTGACGCTGTTGTTAATATGGTACGCAGGCGGCAAGCCGTGGCTTCGACATTTCGCGTTCCCGGTCGCGTTTATTTTCGTCGCAGTCCCATGGGTTACTCCAGTGGAAATTCCCGTGATCCAGGGCCTGATGCGCATGGTCGCCCATGTCGCCGCGGAAACAGCGATGCTTCTTGGAATTCCTGCGCAGGTCGAGGGCAACCTTATTCGCGTGACCAACGGGCTCGTAGGCGTAAACGAAGCCTGCAGCGGTATCCGTTCGTTGCAAACGTCACTGATGATCGGACTACTCTTCGGCGAACTGAAACGACTTTCGGTGTTACGCCGCGTCGCGCTCGTCGCCGGCGCGATTGCCATCGCGCTGTTCGCTAATTTTGTGCGCGCCGTTTTTTTGGTGGGAATCGCAGCAACGCAAAATATTTCAGAGGTCGGCCGGTGGCACGACATTGCCGGCTACACCATCGTCGCTTTTGTTTTCGTGGGTAGCATGGGTCTCGCATATTGGCTCGGGGGATCCGAAGTAAGACATCAGAAATCAGAGATCATAAATCAGAGACCTGAATCCGCAATCCGCAATCCGCAATCCGCAATCGGTGCTGGCTACCTGATCTCTGCCCTTTGCTGGCTCTTGTTCGTAGAGATTGGAACAGCGGCATGGTATCGCGTTCACGAACGCAATCTCATCAGCGGCGTACGCTGGAGTGTGCGGTGGCCGGAGCAGGCGCCCAACTTTCATAAACTGAAGATCGACGAAGAAATTCGCAGTGTCCTCCGTTTCGACGCGGGCCAGGGTGCTGCCTGGACGCTAGCGTCGTTTCCGGAAAGCGGTGGCGAGCCAAAAGCTTTGGCGACGCCCGTGAATCGATCGAGGCCGAATACGATTTCCTGTTATCTGTACGTTTTTCGCTGGAAGCCGGGCCGAAACAGCGCGCTTTTGGCGAACTTACACCGCCCGGATGTTTGTTTGCCTGCCAGCGGCTGGACCCAGGTAGCGGATGACGGCGTGCGCAATTATCCCGTGAGCGGTCGGTTTGAGTTGCCGTTTCGTCATTTTGAATTCCAACGCGCATTCGAAAATCTCGCGCCGCAAACGGCGCACGCATTTTATTGTTTATCGGAAGACCGCGCTTCGGGGGCTTCCGCATCACGGCAGGGCGCGAAGGCACCCGCGACTTCGCCCGGGATGTCCGGAAGCCCGTCCGAATGGACGCGTGCTGAGCGTCTTCGCTCGGTGCTGGAAGGACGCCGCCATTTGGGTCAGCAGGTCATCGAAGCAATATCCATCAGCAACGAGCCGTTCTCCGCAGCAGACGCCGAATCATATCTTCGCGATCTGGTTCGTGATGTGGTCGTATTGCGCGAAGCTAGCGAAAGCAAATGACGGAAGTGGCGATGAGCACGCGGACCAGTTCAAAGAACCGTAGCGCAATCTGTTCGCGAGCTTAAGCGGCTCGGCTGCTCTACTGATCGTTCAAGACCGTTTGCGGTGTGGGTCTGCTCACTTCAAGCTGGGCGCTCACTTTTTGGATTTGCGCCGCCTGCTCTTTAAGCTGCGCCGTAAGAACGTCCATTCCTTTGTGTTGCTGCGCGACCGTTGACTTCAGCTCGGCGATGGCCGCTTGCTGGTTCTCAATTTTGCTCTGCTGTTCCTCGACTTTTTTGTGCTCTTTGAGGAACTCGTTGAGCAACATCGCGTTGATCTGCTCGTAGCGGACGGTGGAGGGTTTTCCTTCTTTGTCGCGCACGACCAGTTCCGGATTTACCGCGGCCACGTCCTCAGCGATCAAACCAAAGCAAGGCGTGTTTTTCTTATCGCTGTTGTAGTGGAAGGTCACTGGCTTGAGCGCCAGGATGGCTTCGCTGGCCTTGTCCATCGGTTTAATGTCGTGCTTGTAGCGGCGCGACGAGACAAACTGGGCCAGCGTTCCAAACTGGTCTACAAGGACAGGGACAGTGGTGGCCGGGTCAATGCTCGCCTGGTCCCAGATGCCGCCGATGTGACAAGCCGATGCGCCGAAGGTGGTTGGCAAGTTGTCGGCGATGCGGACGGTGTTGCTTTCGCTGAAAGCAGGGCCCACGAGTTCGCCGACATAGGTGTTATTGCTACCTGCGCCTATGCTGAATCCTGCCCCGTCACCAACAACCACGTTTCCATTGCCGGTGGTGATCCCACCCCCGGCCCCACCGCCCACAGCCACGTTAAAAGCACCATCAGTGTTACTAAGGAGCGCCGAGGTGCCAACTGCCGTGTTGAATCGCCCGAGGGCGTTTCCGGTCGAGTCATTATTGAAAAGCGCGCCATCACCAATGGCAGTGTTGTTCCCGCCAAAGACGTTCAGGATGAGCGCCGAACGGCCAATGGCAGTATTTGAAGAGCCATCAACGTTACCCTGGAGCGCCAGATAGCCAACTGCCGTGTTGGCGTCCGCAAGGGCGTTTCCGCTCGAGTCATTACTGAGTAGCGCATTAAAACCAACCGCGGTGTTTCCAAAGCTATCAACGTTGAACTGGAGCGCGAAAGCGCCAACTGCCGTGTTCCCGCTCGCCAAACCATTTCCGGTCGAATCATTAGCCTCAAGCGCCGAAGAACCGACGGCGGTGTTTGCAGCGGCATTAGTGTTGCTAAAGAGCGCAAAAATACCGTTGGCCGTGTTCGCGTTGGCGGTTGTATTGCTAAAGAGCGCCTCGAAACCGTTGGCTGTGTTGAAATCGCCGGTTGTGTTGCTAAAGAGCGCAGCACCACCGTTGGCCGTGTTCCACAAGCCGGTTGTGTTGCCAAAGAGCGCAAAAGCACCGTCGGCCGTATTGAAACCGCCGGTTGTATTGACTAAAAGCGCTCCAGCGCCGGTGACCGTGTTATTGTCTCCAGTGTTTAAAGCAAGAGTCCCCGCGCCGACACCAGTGTTGTTGTTGCCAGTAGTTACGGTGCTGAGCGAGAACCAACCAATTGCCGTGTTGAAACCGCCTTCAGTGAGGCGAAAAAGGGCGTTGGCTCCCTCCGCCGTGGTGCCTCCGTTATAGCCTCCGTCCGGTGGTGGTTCGACCGCTCGCGCTGCGGGCGAAAGCCCGAAGCAGGCCAGCAGGCATGCAACGAGAAATATCGGGGTTGTCTGTTTTAACTGAATCAGTGGATTCATGGTTTTTCCTTTCTTTTCCCCGCTTGGTTAGATTTTCGAGGTTGCGGGTCCGGAAGAGGCAAAGAACCTGGCGGGGAAAAGGCCTCCGCCTGATTCAGATCCGTTAACGACGCCGAGGTTTGAAAAATCGCGTTTGGTTGTCAAGAGAATTCCTAGGGGAGAATTACTTCCAAGACTTCGCATTCACCCAAACGACAGCAGGACTTCGAACGACGCACAGCCATTTGTTCGCGGTGGATCGGCTTCTCCGAAGACGAGGCCAAGAGAGTCGCCGAAGGCGAAGATATCCGGCCGGCGGCACCCCGTTCGTTTGCCAACCCGTTGAGCACAACGCGTTCCACCCAAAAAAAATCTAAAAAAATGTCTTGCCATGCCCACTGGAATTGTTACAAGGGGCGTAATTTTTCGAGCTTTGGGAGGAAACATGCGAAAATTTAAGAGATTTCGGCCGCGCACTTTACCGTTTCGTTTGCTTGTAATCGCGGCAGGCGCGTTGATGCTGATGGCCGCCTTCGCCCCGCGCGCGGATGCCTTAGTCGCTTATTTTAATTTCGAAGATTCTACGGATGGCGGCGTCCCGGATTTTACGTCCGATACTGTCGGTGCCCCGGATTTTAATCCTGGCGGCGGAGCACTGCTTACGACCATCACGACCAATTACAACGCGGCCAATATGGTGAGCACTAACCCCGGGTTCGCCTTAAATCGAACTGCCGGTGACATCGACGTCTTCCCGGCCACTCCAGATCTTTGCCTCTCTCTCTCAAGAACCTCCCCAAACAACGGTTCTCACTTTGATATTCCTCTGTTCACGCCGGCAGGTATTGAGGGCATCACCCTGAGCTTCGCGTATCTTAACCACGGAAACGGCTTTACTACTGCGACGTTTCAGTTCAGCACTGATGGAGGAGGAACGTTTAACAGTTTTGCCGGCAACGTCCAGACGATGATTACGGGCGGGGTTATGTTACTCAGTCAGACCTTCCCTGTGGCGGCTGAAGACAAGCCATTACTCGTTCTGCGAATGATACTCACTGGAGGAACGTCCAATGGCGCCGATCCTCAGACCCAAATCGATAACATCCAGATTGGTGGCACAATAATTCCTGAGCCCACAACGATCGCAGGTGGGCTGCTTGGCGTTCTTGGGCTTTGCT
>WNFX01004582.1_pt1 | contig 20407 bp, 19 predicted proteins | sample 5400111 | NCBI WGS metagenome assembly WNFX01 (sample SAMN13153363, study PRJNA577476) | soil metagenome | isolation source: 40 cm soil or saprolite under grassland replicate 1 | place: USA:California | collected 2016-06-15 | reverse complement strand
CCGAGATCGCCCGCAGCCTGGTGATCGGCGAGACGACAGCCAAGACGCACGTCACCCGGATCCTGACCAAGCTCCAGCTGCGCGATCGCGCGCACGCCGTGATCTACGGATATGAAACCGGGCTTGTCCGTCCCGGCGAGGGCGGCGCGCCCGGAACCTGGCCAGGTCCGCCTGTTGGCGCCGGCTAACGGTTGATTGCGTCCTTCACGCTGGCGCTCCGAGGGCCCCCGGCCTCGAGAAGTCAACGCAGAAGATCACCGTGCCCTCCCAGCAGACCTTTTCTCGGTCACCGCGAGCAGCTGACGACCACGGCATCCACGTCACCTCGCACTCGGGGCAAGTCATCCGGCTGCCGACCCCGGGGACTCCCCGCTTGCCGCAATTCCAGCACAGCTTAGGATCGGCCCTTTGCTGGCTTCCGCTCATTTGTTTCCCCCCCGCAGTTGCTCCCGCATGACCGGGACCTGCGGCCCGGTGGCAGCCTAGGTTCAGATCCGCCGGCCTGGTGACGTCATAGGCAGCATGTCGCCCGCCGCGAGACGCCAACATCCACGGCGCCGCCGTTCATGCGTATACCTGGCGGAGGCACGGCCGGCGGCGGCTGATACATCCCTCTGCACTGCCGATCGGGTCGGCGGCGGTCAGAGCGCTGCGCCGATCAGGGCTGGTCGGCCTCGACCGCCGGGATGACGATATCGCGCTTGACGATCTTGCCGGTCGGGCCCTTGGGCAGCGCGTCCATGATCCACACGTGGCGCGGGTACTTGTACGCCGCGACCTGGCCCTTGACGTAGTCGCGCAGCTCCCCGGCGGTGATGATGGCCCCCGGCTTGAGGGCTACCGCCGCCCCGACCTCCTCGCCGAGGGCCGGATGCGGCAGGCCGATCACCGCGGCCTCGGCGACCGCGGGGTGCTCGTAGAGCACCTCCTCGATCTCCCGCGGGTAGACGTTGTAGCCGCCGCGGATGATCAGGTCCTTCTTCCGGTCCACGATGTAGAAGTAGCCGTCCTCGTCCACTCGGGCCAGGTCACCGGTGTGGAACCAGCCGTCGCGGATCGCCTCGGCGGTCGCCTCGGGGCGATGCCAGTAACCCTTCATCACGTTCGGCCCGCTGATGACGATCTCGCCCACCTCACCCTGCGGGACCTCGTGGTCGTCGTTGTCCACGACGCGCATCCGCACGTCCCGGATGGGCGTGCCGATCGAGCCGGGCTTCTGCTCCCGGCCGGGGTGGTTGAACGAGGCGACCGGCGAGGTTTCCGACAGGCCGTATCCCTCCAGCACCGGGACGCCGAACGCCTCCTCGAACCCGCGCAGCACCTCGACCGGGAGGGCCGCGCCGCCGGAGATGCACATTCGCAGAGCGGAGGTGTCGTAGTCCGTGCGGTCAGGAGCGTGCAGCAGGGCCACGTACATGGTCGGCACGGCCTCGAAGACGGTGACCCGGTGGCCGGCGATGATCCGCAGGGCATGCCCGGCGTCGAACCGCGGCAGCAAAGTCAGGCACGCCCCCGAGGCCACCGCGACGTTGAGCGCGACGGTCTGCCCGAACACGTGGAACAGCGGAAGCCCGCCGAATATGACGTCATCCGGGCCCGCGCGGACGATGTCGGTGCACGCCACCTCGGTGTTGCTGCGGAGGTTGCCGTGGGTGAGTTCGGCGCCCTTCGGGCGGCCCGTCGTGCCGGAGGTATAGAGGATCACCGCGGTGTCCTCGTCCCCGGCGTCCGCGACCTCAAAATTCGGCTCGACGGAAGCGAGCAGGTCGGGGAAGCTGTCCCCGTCCACCACAATGGGTTCCGCCTCGGCCTGCTCGGCGCCGCCGCGCGCCTGGTCCGCGAACGCGTGCCAGGCGAAGATCAGCCCGGCTCCCGAGTCGCCGAGGTAATAGGCGACCTCCCGCGCCTTGAGCAGCGGGTTCACCGGGACGACGACGCCACCGGCCCGGAGCACGCCGTAATACACCACGGGGACCTCGGCCACGTTGGGCATCATGATGCCGACCCGGTCGCCGGGCTTGAGGCCGCGCTCGTGCAGCAGCCCGGCCACCCGGGCGCTCGCCTCGTCCAGGGCCCGGTAGGTCATTGCCGCGTTGTCCACCCGCACGGCCACCCGCCCGGCGTGGATCCGGGTGGTGTCCGTCAGGTTCCTGGCCAGGTTCGTCACCTGCCCATTGTCCAGCAGGGGCGCCCGGGCGGTCGTCGGTTCCCGGTATCAAGCCTGTCCCCCGGCGTTGGTACGACGGCACAACCGTTGTGCCGCTGGCCCGAGGGAACGGCTCATCCTCGGGAGATCATGAGTTCTACCGGCTGGAGATCCACCACTTCTTCACCGTGTACAAGGCGCTGGAGCCGGGCAAGGGTGTCCGGGACACGGCCTGGGCCGACCGCGCCGCCGCCGAGGCCGAGGTCGAAGCATCCCGGCGCCGCCTGCGGGCCACCCAGGGTTAGAGCATCGCCTTCTGGGGCTGCGTGGCGACCACGTTGACCGTTGTGGTGCCGGCGCCCAGGGCCGTCTTGAACTCCTGGACGGTCGTCAGCCCAAGCGACCGCAGCAGATCGAAGGTCACGCTCCGGACAGTGGTTTTCTCGGCCATGCCCTACTGTCTCAGCGGACGGCCGACCGGGCATCGTCTCCGACACACGAAACAGGATCGGCTGTTCGTGCCCTGCTCACGATGAAACCCGGCTCGCCCCGTTTTTGTCAGACCCCGCTGCTAGTGTCAAATACATGTTCGATACTGACAGGCCAGGCAACATCTTCGCCGCCGTCTCGCCGCCGCCGGATGCGGCCGCGTCACCCGTTGAGCCGTTCCAGGTGCCGCTGGAGCGGGTGGAGGCGCAGATCTGCGAGCTGGCCGGACACCTGGCCGCGGCGACGTGCCGGTTCCTGGTCTTGCTGGCCGATTTCGACGCTCGCCGCGGCTGGGCCAGCTGGGAGATGAACTCCTGCGCGCAATGGCTGTCGTGGAAGTGCCAGATGTCTTCCGGCACCGCGCGGGAGCATGTCCGGGTGGCGCGGGCGCTGCGGGAGCTACCGGTGATCCGGGCCCGGTTCGCCGCGGCCACACTGTCGTATGCCAAGGTGCGGGCGCTGACCCGGATCGCTACCCCGGCGACCGAGGCGAGCCTGGCCGAGCTGGCCGGGCCGATGACGGCGAATCAGCTGGAGCGGTTCGCCCGCGCCCACCGCCAGGTCACCGCCGCCGATGACGCGGAGGCCCGGGTCCGGCGCCGCCTGGCTTGGCGGTTCGAGGAGGACGGGTCCCTGTCCGGCACGTTCCGCCTGCCGCCCCTGCAAGGCGCGGTGCTGCTGAAGGCATTGCGTGCCGCCTGCGCCGAGCTCGCCGGCCAAGCGGATGATCTCCGCGGGGACGTTTCCGCGGAAACGCCCGCCGCCGCGGAAACGCCCGCCGCGGACACGTCGGCCGTCCGGACCTCCTCGGATCTGGCCGATGGCCTGGTCGCCGTGGCGGAGTCGTTCCTGGCTGGAAAGGTAGCCGGGGCGGACGACCCCGAGATCTACCAGGTCGTGGTGCATGCTGGCGTTTCCGCGGAAACGCCGGCGGCCCAGGCGCGCGTTCCCAGTGACCCGGCGGACCCGGCCCGGTGCCATGTCGAGGACGGCCCGGCCATCAGCGTGTCCACCGCGCAGATGATTACCTGCACCGCCGCCTTGTCGTGGATGACCCACGGCGACGGCGGCGCCGTGCTGGCCCTGGGCCGCCGGCGGCGCCGCCCCAGCTCCGCCATCCGCCGCGCCGCCCGGGAACGGGACCACGGCCGGTGCCGGTTCCCGGGGTGTGAGTCCCGGCGGGTCGACCTGCACCACATCCAGCACTGGATCAACGGCGGCCGCACCGACCTGGACAACCTGATCAGCCTGTGCCCCTGGCACCACAAGATTGTCCACGACCGCGGCTACCTCATCGCTGCCGCCCCGCCCGGCGGCGGCTTCGCGTTCTACCGCCCGGACGGCACCCCGCTGCCGTCCAGCCCGCCGCTGCCCGAGCCAGACGGCGGCATCGGCGCCGCCCACGACGCGGACATCACGCCGGACACGATCATCCCGCCCTGGTATGGCGAGCGCCTGGACTTGAACCACGCCATCTGGGCCTGCTTCGCCAACGCCAGGACCAGGCAAGAGCGCGAGCGCGACCAGGACGGCGAGCCGGCGGCCCGGGGCTGCGTCACGGTCTACGAACCCCAAGACTGCGACGAACGCTACCGCCAGTACCTCGAACACACCCCCCGGTGCACCGGCCCCACCCTGATCCCGATTCAGGTCTGAATGGCCACTGGCTCGGCTCGGCAGTGCTCCAGCCGACCGCTGCCGGTACTAGGTGAAAGCCCCGATGCCGGTGATGGCGCGGCCGACGATCAGCGTCTGCATGGTCTCGGTGCCCTCGAACGTGTGGATCGCCTCCATGTCCACCATGTGCCGCATGACCTGGTAGTCGAGCAGGATGCCGTTGCCGCCGAGCATGTCGCGCGCCTCGGCGGTTATCGCGCGGGCCTTGCGGGTGTTGTGCATCTTGGCCAGCCCGGCCACGGTGGGGGTCAGCCGGCCGGCCTCGGCCAGGCGGCCGATCTGCAGGCAGTACAACTGCATCGCGGTCAGGTCCGCCAGCATCGACACCAGCCGCTGCTGGATGATCTGGAAGCTGGCCAGCGGCTCGCCGAACTGCCGCCGCTCCTGCGCGTACCGCAAGGCGGCGTCGTAAGCGGCGGTGGCGTGGCCCAGCGCCCCCCAGGCGCAGGTGCTCCGGGTAGTGGCCAGGACCCGGGTGGTGTCCTTGAACGAGCGCGCCCCGGGCAGCCGGTTCCCGGCCGGCACCCGCACGTTCTCCAGCGTGATCTCGGCCTGCCACACCGAGCGCAGCGACACCTTGCCCTCGATGACCCGGGCCTGGTAGCCCGGCGATCCCTTCTCCACGACGAACCCGTTGACCTGGCCGTCCTCGGTGTTACGGGCCCACACGACCACGAGGTCGGCCACGCTACCCAGGCCGATCCACCGCTTACGGCCGTTCAGCACCCAGCTATCGCCGTCCTGGCGGGCCGAAGTCTCGAGGGCGATCGAGTCGGAACCGTGCTCCGGTTCGGTCAGCGCGAAAGCGCCCAGTTTGTCCATGGCTGCCATGGCGGGCAGCCAGCGCGCCTTCTGCTCCTCCGAGCCGCACATCGCGATCGACAGCATGGCCAGGCCCGCGTGCACGCCGAGGAACACGCCGAGGCTGCCGTCGCCGCGGTGCAGTTCCATCGTGACCAGCCCGCACGCCATCGGGCTCATCTCGGCGCACCCGTAGCCCTTGATGTCCTCGCCGACGATGCCGAGCTCGGGCAGCCGCTTGACCAGCGGCCAGCAGATCTCGGCCCGTTCCCAGTACGGGCCGACGACCGGCACGACCTCCTCGTCGACGAACCGCCGGACGGTGATGAAGTGCTCCCATTGCTCGTCGGTGAACTGTTCCCGGACGGAGAAGAAGTCCGTCCCGAGGGATTCCCCGAGATGCGCGCTCGTCACCTGCGTCATTATTGGCTCCCCTCCGGGGTGAGGTCGGCATCCAGGAACGCCTCCACAGCCGAGGCCAGGCGTTCGGGATCGGCGGCCAGCTCGAGGTGGCCGCCGTGGTAGACGTGCAGCTTGCTTCGCGGTATCAGGCGGTGCATGATCCGCGCGTTGACCACCGGGATGATCGGGTCGTCGTCACCGGCCAGGATCAGGGTGGGCGGCCGCAGCCTCCGCAGTAGCGGCAGGCTGGTCCAGCCGATGGCGGCTATCAGCTGGTAGAAGTAGCCCCGGGCCGGGCCCAGGCGGGTCGTGGCGTGCAGCAGGTCCCGGGCCAGGGCCGGGTCGTTCCGCGCGCTGCCCCCGTACAGCTCGCCCGCGATGCGGACCGCGTATCCCGGGTCCCGGTGACGCCGCGGCGTCAGCATGCGCAGCAGGACCCGCGGATGCCCGGGGACCATCAGCGCGCCCGGCCCAGTTGCTACTAGCACCAGGCGGCGCACCCGATCGGGGCGGCTCAGCGCGAACTGCTGCGCGAGCCCGCCTCCCCAGGAGATGCCCAGGACGTCAGCCTGCTGGTAACCGAGCTGGTCGAGCAGGCCGGCCAGCAGCGACGGCATCGTGGCCAGGTGATAGGGGATGACCGGGGCTGGCGAGCCGCCGATACCCGGCATGTCGAACCGGATGACCGGCCGCCGCGGATCGAGCGCGTCGACGAACGGCTGGAACAGCTCCAGGCTGATACCGATGCCGTTGCACAGCAGCAGCGGCGGCCAGCCCGGGGTTCCTTCCCGCACCGAGATGCGGATGGCCCGGCCGCCAATCGTCAGGATCCTCATCCGCTCGGGCGGCCTCTCGGGGCCGGCCCGCCGCAGCCGCCCCAGGACCCGGCCCAGAGCAGATCCCGCGCGGTCTTCTCCGGCCAGTCCGGGACGGGTCGGGTCAATGGTCATAGACATAGGTTCCCGGCGCCTCGGAGACCGGCACGAGCCCGCCGCCGCCCAGTTCCGCGGGGGCGGCCCTCTCCTCCCCGCAGCGTTCGGCCAGCCAGCCCGCGTAGTCCGGCCACCAGGACCCGTGGCAGGTCTCGGCCAGGCGCAGCCACTCCTGGGGGTCTTCCGGGCACTCCTTGGCCATCTGGTACCTGGCCTTCTCGTTGCCCGGCGGATTGACCATCGCGGCGACGTGCCCGCTGGTCGACAGCAGGAACCGGGGCCGGCCACCCAGCAGCTGAGTGGACCGGTAGCAGCTCTGCCAGGGGCAGATGTGGTCGGTGATCCCGGCGACGATGTAGCTGTCCTTGTCGACCGCGGCCAGGTCTACCGGTGAGCCGAGCATGGTCGCGGCGCCGGGCGTGACCAGCGCGTTGGCCGCGCAGAACAGGATGTCGAACGTCGGCGGCTTCTTGCCGAGCAGGTAGTTGTTGACCCAGTAGTTCCAGATCAGGTCGTTCGGCCGCAGCCAGGCGAACACCTCGGCCAGCGACCGGCCGTCCAGGTAGCCGCGGGCACGGGACGCGGCCTCGGCCACCCGCGCGGTCCGCTCATCGATGACGGCGCTGGCCAGGCCCGCGTGCGCCTGGTCCAGCACGGTGACCATGAGGGTGAGCGCGGCGATCCGGTCCTGCTGGCCCGCGTGCGCCAGGTGCGCGGCCACCATCGCGGCGATGATGCCGCCGGAGCAGGCCCCGGCGAGCACGGTCTGCTCGCTTCCGGTGATCCGCGACGCCGCGTCCATGGCGTCCAGGATGGCCTGACCGTACGTGTCGAGATCCCATTTGGCGTACCGGGCGTCCGGGTTGCGCCAGGAGATCATGAACACCTGCAGGCCCTGGCCGACCAGGTACTCCACCATGCTCCGGTTTGGCGCCAGGTCCATCACGTAGAACTTGTTGATTACCGGCGGGACGATCAGCAGCGGGACCTGCCGGACCGCTTGTGTGACCGGGCGGTACTGGATCAGCTCGAACACCGGGGTCCGCAGGATCGCCGACCCGGGCGTGACGGCCAGGTCCACGCCCACCTCGAATGCGTCCGGCTCGACCATGGACGGCACCCGCGGCGGGACCGCCATGTCGGTGGCGAAATTCCGCAGGCCCGTCAGGGCGCTCTTACCGCCAGTGTCAACGGCAGCCTTCACCGCGGCCGGGTTCAGCAGCGGGTTGTTGCTCGGGGCCAGCGCGTCGATCATATTGGTCAGCACGAACCCGACCCGTTCGGCATCTTTCTCGTCCAGCCCGGCCTCGGCCACCACGCCCTCGGCGGTCTCCGCGGCGGCCAGGTACGCCTGCATCGCACGGCGCAGCAGCGGGTTGCCCGCCCAGCCTGGGTCGGCGAACCGGCGGTCCCGGCGGGACGGCTGCACCTGCGAGCGGCCAAAGGTGATGCGGGCCAGCTCGCCGGCCAGCTGCGTCCCCCGCCCGGCGACCAGCCGCGGCCTGGCTGTCAGCGCCGCGGCCAGGCGCAGGCCGGAGCCGCCCGGGTTAATCCGGCGCATCATGCCGGTGGCCGCATCGGCGAGCAGGAGATCTAGGGGCGCCGCCGCGGCATCGGCGGCGGACCTGGTGGGATCGGTGTCGGCGCTCATTATCAGCCGAGCGTAGCCCGGCGGGGCGCGCTCTTCCATTGGTCGCTCGTCACGAACCCTGGATCAGACGTGGGTCTGCGGGCACAGGCGTGCTGGCCCGGCATCTCAGGCGGCCTTCGGCGGGATAATCGCGACGGCGGCGCCGAGCTCACGACCGTGGCGGCGCGCCTGCTCTTCGGCCTCCTGGCGCAACTGGCGGGCGAGATCGGTGAACCGGTCCAGTGCCGGATTGACGCCGACCAGGGTGAAATCGGCCTCGACGATCTTCAGGTCGAGGTTCCAGACGTCGGAAAGGATGCGGCGCATCCACCCGCCCGGGTCTGGAAGCCTTCGTCGGTCAGGATGGCGTTGGTGAATCGCCCGTCTGCAGGATCAGGCTCGCGGCGCACCAGCCCTCGCCCTTCCAGACGCTTGACTAGGTGTGACAGCCGGGAAAGCGACGCGTTGGTGACCTCGGCCAGCGAGCTCATACGCATGGTCCGCTCTGGACGGTTGGACAGCATCGCCAGTACCTGGTATTCGACCATCCCCAGGTTGGAGTCACGCTGCAGTTGCTGATCGATCGACCAGGGAAGCCAGGTCATCAACCGCACCACGGAGAGCCACGAGTCCAGTTCGGCCGCGGTCAGCCACTCCACTGGCGCCTCCTCAGGCGAGGACTTGGGCCACCGAACATTCTGCTTAACTTGATCATTCAAGTCAAATCATGTGTTCTCCGGTACTGAGCATCGTCACGCGCACTGGAACAGAACGCCACCAGGGTCTCGGGACCGCATCGAGCCGACTCGTGAACCAGGCAACTTGCTGCCATACTTGAAAGATCAAGTTTTAATGCATTTAGGTTCGATGGCTGACCGCTGTACCGGCGGAGGGTGTGGCTAGTTGATTTCGGAGGTGTCGATGTGCGACATGATGCGGTCCGCGGCCAGGCCGAGGCGTCGCAGCTGCTCCGGCGACAGGACGTCGATGACGAGCGATCGCACATGGGCCACGTGCCCCGGGGCCGCTGCGGCGAGGGTCTGGAAGCCCTCGTCGGTCAGGATGGCAATGGTGAACCGCCCGTCGGCCACCCCGTCCGGGGTGGGCATGGGGCGGCAGCCGCCGGAGTTTCTCCGGCCCTGCACGACGCTGGTGAGCACGATCGACGGCCTGGGTGAACTGCGGAACCCGCTGGTCGCCGGGCCGGGCTTTCCGCATCAGGGGGGTGACGGGTGAGCGCGGACCGTGATGCGGGCGCGGTGGACAACCCGGACGCCCTGCGCTGGTTCGCGGGCTGGCGCACGGAGGCGAGGACATGAAGACAAGCGTGCTGATCCCCACGACCGGCGACATCGCCACCGTGCGCGAGCACGCCGCGATGGCCGATCAGCTCGGCTACGACTCGATCAACTGCTCGCACATCGCCGCCCGCGATTCGTTCGCCACCCTCGCCGGACTGGCCCATCTCGCCCCGTCGGTCACCCTGGCCACAGCAGTGGCCCCGATTTACCACCGCTCGCCCGCATCGATGGCACAGACGGCCGCTACCATCGACGACCTGTCCGGCGGCCGCTTCCGGCTCGGGCTCGGCACCGGTCACCGAGCCACGATGGGCGGCTGGCACGGGCAGGACATCGGAAACCCGGTGGCCGAGATGCGCGAGTACGTCGCGCTGGTCCGTGCCCTGCTGGCTGGCGGCGAGCCGCCGGCCGGCCTGCGCTGGAACTCGAGTTTCGCGTTCAACGGCTTCAAGGCCCGGGCGAACATCCCGGTTTACCTGGCCGGCCTGTCCCCCGCCATGCTGCGCCTCGCGGGAGAGATCGCCGACGGGGTCGTGCTGTGGGCCTGCCCCGCCTCCTACGTCGGGGACGTGGTGGTGCGAGAGGTGACGGCGGGCCGGGCGCGAGCCGGCCAGGATCTCGCCGGGTTCGACATCTGCGCCGCCGTCCCGAGCGCTGTCGCCGCCGATCCCGCCGTCGCCCACGGCGGCACTCGAGCGGAACTGCACCGCTACTTCGGCCTGCCCTTCTACCGGACGATGTTCGCCCAGGCCGGCTACGAAGCCGACATCGCGGCCTACGACGCGGCGGCCGACGTCAGTGCCCAGCGCGCCGCGATCAGCGACGCGTTCATCGAGGACCTCTGCGCCATCGGGAAACCGGAGGACGTAGCGGCGGGCGTGGCCCGCTATCGTGCCGCGGGCGCCACCAACCCGATGATCACCAACATCACCGGCACTGACCTCGGCCCGACCTTGCATGCGGCCGTCGCCGCGTAGGCCGCTGACGATGCGCATCACCATGATCCGGTGACGACGTGTCACCTGCCAGGCGGCCAGCCTGGGTTCATCGCGAAGGCTCGCACGGCCGTCGCGGGACGTACCCGGCATTTGAGGGATGCACTGTGACATCACCTGCCCCCGGCGCTGGCAGCGCCCCGGCTCCGCTCAGACGAGCGCGGTCAGGATGGCTGAGGCTGGTCTTGCGGGGCTGGCGGCGTCAGGTCGTCCACGCCGTGCTCGCGGGCGTACGCGATCAGCAGAGACGGCGCACGGTCGATGTGTTCGGTCAGCACCTCGATGGCCCGATCCGCGTCGCGAGCGAGAGCGAGTTCGGAAAGCTGCCGGTGTTCCCGGGCCAGGTCGCGCTGGTGATCGTCGGTGAGCACCCAGTACCACCGGCGGTACAGCTCGGCGCTGTCCCGAAGCGAGTTGGCGACCGACTCGAGCCGACGGTTGCTGCAGCCGGCCAGCAGGGCCTGATGGAAGTCGCGGTGGTGACCGGACCAGTCCTCACTGACCGTTCCGTCGTCCCGGGTGACGGGCGTCCGCTCAAGGCGATGGTGCGCGGCCAGGATCCCGGTCTCCCATTGCAGGTCGCCCCGCTCGACGGCCAGGCGCAAGGCGAGCGATTCGATCTGGATGCGGGTCTCGGTCAGCTCGGCGATGTCGTCGATCGACAGGTCGCGCACTCGGAAGCCGCGCTGCGGTGTCGCGACCAGCAGGCCTTGCTCAGTCAGGCGGGTGAGCGCCTCCCGGATGACGGACTGGCTTACCCCGAACCGTTCGGTGAGCTCGACCATCTTCAGCTTCTGGCCGGGATGGAGGACCCCGTTGAGCAACTCGGACCGAATCACTTCGTATACCTGTTCGGTGCGAGTTGCGGGAGGCGTCACTCCGATATCATAGCTCATTTTCTCTGATTAACGTTTTCTGGAGAAAATATCGATAAAATATTGATCTGTCGATTCTTTCTTGGTTAACTGGCACGGAGGAGTCCGGCACCACCCGGCGGGTGATGCCCCGAGGCGGAGGCGGCCCATGTCGATTCCCGGTTCACAGGCTGTTGAGGTGCCCGTGCTGATCGTCGGGGCCGGGCCGGCCGGACTCGCCCTGTCCGTCGCCTTGTCGCGGTACGGCGTAGGGCACCTGGTCGTCGAGCGGCACAGGGGCACGGCCCATACGCCGCGCGCGCACATCATCAACCAGCGCACCATCGAGATCTTCCGGCATCTGGGGATCAGCGACCGGTTCCATGCGGCCGCGACGCCGCAGCACCTGATGGCCAGCAACCTGTGGGTGACCACCCTGGCGGGCCTGGAGGTCGCCCGGTCGGAGACGTGGGGGACCAGCGCCGAGCGGGCCGCGGACTACCGTGCGGCGAGTCCCGAGCCGATGGCGAACTGCCCGCAGACCGTGCTGGAACCGATGCTCCTGGGGGCGGCACGGGACATGGGCGCCAACATCAGGTTCGGGTGGGAGTTCACCGGCCTCGCGCGGGATCAGGACGGCGTCACCAGCGTCATCCGCGAGCGTGACGGAGAGGCGACGCTGACCGTACGGTCGCAGTACGTGGTGGGCGCCGACGGCGCCCGCAGCCGGGTCCTCGGCCAGGCCGGGCTTACCGTCGAAGGACCCGACGACCTGGCCACGGCGGCGAACATCTGGTTCCGGGCCGATTTGTCCCGGTACCTGGCATACCGGCCCGGAGTCCTGACCTGGAACGTGATGCCGGGACCGCTGCCCCCGCTCCGGCTTGGCACGTTGATCTGCCACAAGCCGTTCACCGAATTCGTGCTGGCGTTCATGTATGACCCGGAGCAGGTGTCGCTGGACACGCTGGGCGCCGACGAGCTCTACCGGCGGATACGCGCCTTCGTGGGCGAGGACGTCGACGCCGAGATCCTCGGTGTCGCCGGATGGCAGGTACGGGCGCAGATCGCGTCGAGCTATGCGGCCGGACGCGTGTTCTGCATGGGCGACGCGGTTCACCGGCATCCGCCGACCAACGGCCTCGGGCTCAACATGTCCATCGCGGACGCGTACAACCTCGGCTGGAAGCTGGCTCTGGTCCTGGCCGGGCGGGCGGGCGCCGCGCTGCTGGACAGCTACTCCGCGGAACGGCAGCCGGTCGGGGCGCAAGGCGTCCAGCGCGCCATTACCAGCCTGCAGGAAGGCGCCGCGGTCGAGGCGGGCCTCGGGTACGAGCCGGCCCAGCCTGCGGACGAAGGGTGGAGAGCGCTCGGCACCTTGTACGAACCCGGGCCCGCCGGGGACGAGCGCAGGGACGCGCTGCGCAAGGCGATCGAGCTGAGCAACTACCAGTTCAACGCCCATGGCATCGAGCTCGGGTACCGCTATCGCAGCGACGCCATCGTCGACGACGGCAGCCCGGACCCCATCCCGAAGACCCCGGCGCGCGACCCTCAGTTGTACTATCAGCCGACCACCCGCCCCGGCGCCCGCGTCCCGCACGCCCGGCTCGAACACGACGGCGTCCCTGTCTCCTCGCTCGACCTCGTAGACGACCTGGGCTTCGCCCTGCTCACCGGGGTGGGCGGCGAGGCATGGGTACAGGGCGCGGCGGAAATCTCCGCGCGCGCGGGGGTTCCCATTCGGGTTCATGTCATCGGAGGCCGGGACGGCGTGACCGACCCTTACGGCGAGTGGGCTTCACTGCGGGAGGTGGAGACCACCGGCTGTGTCCTCGTGCGCCCGGACCGGCACGTGGCCTGGCGATCCATGCGTCACACCGCGGACAGCGCCCGACAGCTCCCCGCCGTGGTCGAGCAGGCGCTCGGACTTACCGGCCGCCGAGCGTAACGGGGACCGGACAAGCAGCCTGCTGTGACCTTCACCGGCATCATGACGCGATCCGGGCCAGATCCCCGGGTCTCGCGGCCGCATGCTCGCCGGAATGTGTAAGACTCCGCAGGTGGATATGGACGGTCCCACGGTGGCCGAGCTGGTGGCCGACGTCGCGGCGGCGGTGAGCCGCCGAGCCGCTGCGGTGTCCGGACAGGTCTATGACGTGGTCCTGCGGGATATCCCGGAGCTGCGCGACGACAAGGCGGTGCTCGCCCTGCTCGCCTCGAGCGTCCACAGCAACGTCGGCACCTGCCTGCAGATCATGCAGCACCAGATCGACCTCGCCGCAGTGCAGGCTCCGGCCGCGGCCTTGGAATACGCGCGTCGGCGGGCGCAGCGCGGTACGCCGCTGACCGCGCTGCTGCGCGCCTACCGGCTCGGGCACACCTGCTTCTCCGACTGGCTCCTCAACGAACTGGCTCGGCAGACCGATGACGCCGCGATGATTACCGCCGCCACGCTGGGCATGTCCAAGATCGTGGCCGGGTACGTCGACCAGACCTCCGAGGAGATCGTCGCGGCCTACACGCACGAACGGGAGAACTGGCTGCGGAACCGCAGCGCCGCGCGGGCCGCCCGGATCCGCGACCTGCTGTCGGGCCGGCGGATCAACGTGAGCGCGACGGAGGCCACCCTGGGCTACCGGCTGCGCCAGTACCACGTGGGCCTGGTCTGCTGGACGGGCGACGCCACGGCCGCCGTCGACGACATCACCCGGCTCGAGCACGCGATCAGCCACGTCGCGGGGAAGGCGGACTGCTCCGCCGATCCCGTGTTCCTGCCGCGCGATGAATCGAGCGCGTGGGCCTGGCTGCCGCTGGGGATCCGGGACACGTTCGACGCCGCGGAGGCCAGCACGGCCGGCGCGGACGCCGACATGCATTTCGCCTTCGGCGACGCGGCCAAGGGCGCGACGGGGTTCCGTATCACCCACCAGCAGGCCATCGCCGCCCAGGCGGTCGCGCTCGCCGCGGGATCCCCGCCGCCGCGGGCGGTAACGTTCAGCGAGGTCGCACCGGTGGCGATGATGCTCGGCTCCTCCGACCTGCTGCGGGCCTGGGTGCTCAGCACGCTGGGAGGCCTGGCCACCGACGACGAGCACCACGCGCGCCTGCGCGACACCCTGCTGACCTTCCTGCAGTCCGGGGGCAGCTACAAGACGACGGCCGAACGGCTGATGCTGCACAAGAACACGGTCCAGTACCGGATCCGCAAGGCCAAGGAGAGCCTCGGCCGACCGGTGGGCGAGTACCAGCATGACGTGGAACTCGCGCTGCGGGCCAGCCGCTGGCTGGGCTCGTCCGTGCTGCAGCCGGCCCGAGGACGATCATAAGACCGGGTCGAGCGGGAAATTCTGGTCGAAGAAGTTCTGCGGATCGTAGACGGCCTTCAGCTCGCGGAGCCGGGTCAGGGTCGGCCCGGGGAACGCGTCGCGCAGCCGCTGCGGGCGCTGGTCGGTCTCGAAGCTGAGGTACAGGCCGTCCAGGTGCGGGCGCAGCTCGTCCCAGAGGGCGCGGAAGCGCCCGGCGTCCGCGCCTACCGAGCTGACGTTGAAGTTCTGGTGCCGGTGCGGGTAGGCAGTGGCGTCCGGGTCAACGTCGTTGACCGCGCCGCCGACCGCGCGGATCGCGACGAACGGGGTCGCCGCCCCGCGCAGGCCAGCACCGCGCAGCCCGGCCGCTATGGCTTCGTTCAGCTCCGGGGTGAGGTGCACGGCGAAGCCGTTGCTGAACAGCGGATCGGCCTGGCCGCCGTAGTGGGTGGCGTCGTGGGGGGCCACGATCGCGGCATAAGGGAGGAGCTGTGCCTGCTGCTGCAGCACGGGCGCGACCGACAGCAGCGGCGTCAGCGCGCCGACAGCGGCATCGGTATCGTCGCCCGCCCAGACGGTAAGGGCCTGCGCGGCCGGAGCCGAACCGCCCCGCCCAGGGGACAGGTACAGGAAGCTGGTCAGCTCCCGGGGCGCGGCCTCGACCAGCTTGCCCCAGCGCTCCAGCAACCCGGTCGCGTCGGTGGCGTCGTAGAGTATCTGGGCGAAGACCACGTCGCTGACCGGGTAGGCGTCGAGTTCGAACGCGGTGACGATGCCGAAGTTGCCGCCGGCGCCGCGCAGCGCCCAGAGCAGGTCGGGATTCTGGCTGGCGTCCGCGCGGACGATCCGGCCGTCGGCCAGCACCAGTTCGGCCGCGGTGACGTGGTCGATGGTGAGGCCGAACTTGCGGGCCAGGAACCCGATCCCGCCCGCCGTGGCGAGCCCGCCGACCCCGACGTCACCGTAGTCGCCGCTGCTCATGGCCAGGCCGGCCGGCGCGAGCGATTCCGCCACGTGTCCCCAGCTGGCCCCGGGCCCGACCCGCACCCGGGTGCCGGTCACCTCCACGCGGTCGAGCCTGGCCAGGTCGATGACGATGCCGCCGTCGTTGGTGGACCGGCCGCTGATGCCGTGGCCGCCGGAACGCACGGCGAGCGGGACCTGCTGCTGCCGGGCGAACACGAGCGCCTCGGTGACCTCCGACGCCGTACCCGGCCGCAGCACCAGTCCGGGAGCGCCGGAGCGCAGGTACGTGGAGCGCACCCTCGGGTAGGCCTTGTCGCCGGGTTCGACCGCGGTGGCCCTCAGCGCGGCCGGCAGCGCGTGGTAGGCGATGCCGTCACGACGGAGCGTCAGGACTTTTGGGCCGCGCACCACATCCCCGGATTCCGTCCCGGCCGCCTCCCGCTCGCGGGCGACAGCCTCCCGGAGCGCGGGCGCGACCTCCTCGCCCCAGGCCTGGATGGCCCGCGGATCGTCGCTGGCCAGGATGAACGCCGAGACGCCGTCGCGCAGGACGAACGGCAGGAGGTTATCGACTCCTGCCGCCTCCGGCGGGATGTTGAGCAGGCGGCGGATCTCGCGCGGATCCCGGCCGGCCGCGGCGGCGGCCTCGTCGATGATGGCGTTGCCGCGTTCCAGGTCGCCGGGCTTGAGGTAGGCCAGGCTGGGCAGCCAGCCGTCGGCCTTCTCCCCGGCCAGGCGCAGCATCCGCGGGCCGAGGACGCCGAGCCAGATGGACACGTCATGGGCCGGCTCGGGGCCGCGCTTGGCACCGCGGATCCGGTACTGCTCGCCGTCGGCGAAGATGCCGCCCCGCCGGCCGGCGTCCCAGGTGGCCCGGATGAGGTCGATCGCCTCGCTCAGGCTGGTCACCGCTTCGGCGGGCGAGCGGCTCGGCCCGCCCATCGCCTCGATCGCATCCCAGAAGGCGCCCGCGCCGAGGCCTAGCTCGAACCGGCCCCCGGACAGCAGGTCCAGGCTGGCGGCCTGCCGGGCGAGCAGCACCGGTGGCCGCAGCGGCAGGTTGATCACGTTTCCGGAGATCTTGATCCGCTCCGTGCTCGCGGCCACGTAGGACAGCAGGGTCCAGGCGTCCAGGAACGCGGGCTGGTACGGGTGGTCCTGGAAGGTAACCAGATCCAGGCCCGCCCGCTCCGAGAGCCGTGCGAGGGCGACCGGCGCCTGCGGCTCCGCGTTTTGCGGGCTAAGGAAGGTGCCGAAGATGAGATCGTGTCCGTAGTCAGCCATGACCACACTCCTAATATCGACTATGCTGTCACTAGCAACTTCTAAAATCGAAGTCGATATTCCTTCAGGAGCGTACCATGGCCGCTGGCGACGTCCGCACGGACCAGTGCCAGCCAGCGGCCGAGCATCTGGCCCGCGCGTTCGGGTTCCTGGGCAAGCGGTGGACCGCGATCATCCTCGGCCACCTCTCGCACGGGTCCGTCGGCTTCCGCGACCTGTCCCGCGGGATCGGCGGGATCAGCGACTCTGTCCTGTCCGAGCGGCTCGGCGACCTGGCCGCCGGCGGCCTGATCACCCGCACAGTCCGCGACGGCCCTCCGGTGACCGTCACCTACCAGCTGACCGAGCGGGGCCGGGCCCTCATGCCCGCCCTGGACCAGATTGCCGAGTGGGCGCGCGACAACCTGCCGCCGGACAACTGCTGAGGCCAGGGGCAAGCCGCCGAAGCTGGCCCGCCCGTTCGGCCCATGCGTGCAGCAGTGACGTCTTTCCGCTGCCGGCGGCCGCCGAGATGGCAGATCACCGGAATCCGGTGACGACTTCTCACCATTCCGGCTGTGAAGCTGAAGGACAGGAAGGAGAAACGTATGAGCGAGCGTGTAGCGATCGTGGTCGGCGCGGGCGGTGAGCTCGGCCGCGCGACGGCGGAGAAACTGGCCGCCGCCGGGTTCACCGTAGTCGGGACCGACCGGAGCGAGAATGGGCTGAAGGAGCTGCCGGACGGCATCAGGCGCGAAGTGGCCGACCCGGTCGACCCGGTCTCGGCCCGGAGCGTCATCGACCGAATCGCCGCCGAAGTCGGGCCTCCCGAGGTGCTGGTGAACACCATCGGCATGTATCACCTAGGCGACGCGCTCACGGCGACGCAAGAAGACCTGCGGCTGATGATCGATGTCAACGTGGGACCGGCTCTGTGGCTCACCCAGGCCATGGTCCCTTACCTGCGGGAACGCGGGTCGGGTTCCATCGTGCACGTGGCCGCCCGCCCGGGCCTGGAGCCGACCGCCGGGATGGCCACCTACGCGGTTAGCAAGGCGGCCCTGGTCCACCTCACCCGAGTGCTCGACCTGGAGCTGCGCCCGCTCGGGATCCGGGTGAACGCGGTCGCGCCGCAGCTGCTCGACACCGCCAAGAACCGTCCCTACCTCACGCCGGACCTGCTGGCACACGCGGTCGCGCCGGGTACGGTCGCCGACATCATCGTCTACCTCGTGAGCGACGCCGCCGCGCCGGTCAGCGGTGCGGTCGTGCCCGCCTACGGCGCCTGAGCGCGTGACGGGAGCCGGAGCGGGCGCGCTCGGCGGGTCCTTCGCGCTCGGCCCGTGGCACGTGCGCCGGGCCGGGTACGGCGCGATGCAACTCGCCGGCGACGGGGTCTTCGGGCCGCCGCGGGATCGCGACGAGGCGCTGCGGGTACTCCGTGCGGCCGCCGCGGCCGGGGTGGACCACATCGACACCGCGCAGTACTACGGGCCCGGCACGGTGAACGAGCTCATCCGCGAGGCGCTGTACCCCTATCCGGACAACCTGGCGATCGTCAGCAAGGTGGCCGCCCGCCGCGACGCCGACGGCGCGCTGCTGCGGTTCGACGAACCGCACGAGCTGCGCCAGGGCATCGAGGACAACCTCGCCACGCTCGGCGCCGGGCGGCTGGCGGCCGTGAACCTGCGCGTGACGGACCCGTCTGAGACCCCGGGCAAGCGGTTCGACGTCCAGCTCGCGGCGCTAGCCGCAGCCCGCGAGGAAGGGCTGATCGATGGCATCGGGCTCAGCAACGTCTCCCGGCGGCACCTGATGCGAGCGGTCGCCCAGACGGAAATCGTCTGCGTGCAGAACCTCTTCAACCTGGCCGACCAGCACTCCGCGGACGTCCTCGCCGAGTGCGCGGCGCGGGACATCGCGTTCGTGCCGTTCTGCCCGCTGGGCCTGCCCGGCGGGGTGCGAAGCCGGCTGCTCGCCGATCCCGTGCTGGCCGCGCTAGCCGCGAGGCTGGGCGCGACGCCGGTGCAGGTCGCGCTCGCCTGGCTACTGGACCTCGCCCCGAACATCCTGCTCATTCCGGGGACCCGTACCCTCGCCCACCTCGCCGAGAACCTCGGCGCCGCCGACATCCGGCTCGACGACGCGGCCCGCGCCGAGCTGACCCTTCATTTTCCGACCGCCCAGGGGGCATCACGGTGAGTATCCATCCACCGGCCACCGGCGCCGAGGCCGCAAACCGGCTCGCCATCCGGGAACTGTTCGACGCCTACGCGCACTGCGCCGACCGGCGCGACGCCAAGGGCCAGATGGCCCTGTTCACCGAGGACACCCACTTCGTCGTCTACATGGACGCCCGGAACGCCGAGCCGACGCAGGACCTGCACGGCCGGGAGGCCCTGGCACCGGTCTTCGACGCCCTCAACGCCTACGTCGCGACCATGCACTTCAACGGCCAGAGCACGGTCGAGCTGAACGGGGACCGGGCGACCGGCGAGAGCTACTGCCTGGCTCACCACCTGACCGAGGCCGAGGACGGGTCCCGGACGCTGATGGTGGCGTCCATCCGGTACCTCGACACGTTTGTCAAGCAGGACGGGGCATGGCTGTTCGCCGAGCGCCGCCTGATGGTCAACTGGACCGACACGCGGCCCTCGGTGCCCTGACCCGTTCGCCTGTGATCGGGCCGGATCGGCGTCGGCCATCCATCAGATCTCCGTCATTTGATCGAAGCGATCCCCTGCTACCGCCGCCTAGCGTCATCGATATGCCAAAGACTCTGGTGCAAGCGAAGGAGATCATATGAGCAGCGAATCAGGGGCCCCGATGTCTTGGCCCGCCAGCTGCACCTGCTCTACGACGGCAGCGGCCAGTCCGCGCGGATGGACCACGACCCCGCCGCGGCCGCCGCCGCCCGCGCCGTCGCGGCCGACCTGCTCGACGCGGCCCTGACCCGCGGGAGAGCGACCCGGGAGCTGAGGGCCACCTGTCCACCCGGAGACGGTTGCAAATACGTCACGTATACCGTACGTCCAAATGCCAGCGTTAAATTGACCATTTCGTCTCATATTTTCGCTGGATACTAGATGTTCGGCGCACAAAGTCGCAGGATGCTAACTAGTTGTGTCCGTTGATCGGGGCGTATGTGACATCTGCGACACGCGTGGTCCCCCGCAGCAGAAAACGCCAGGAACTGCTGCCGACCGGGGCGCCGCTGACATTGGTGGACGCCGACGGCCGGGCCGTCCCGTCCCCCAGCCTAGCCATGCCCGGCGACGAGGCGCTCCTCGCATTGCACCGGAAGATGGTGCTGGCCCGACGTTTCGACACCCAGGCGACGGCCCTCACCAGGCAGGGACGGCTGGCCGTGTATCCGTCAGCCCGCGGCCAGGAAGCGGGCGAGGTTGGCACGGTGCTCGCGCTCCGCCCACAGGACTGGCTCTTCCCGACCTACCGCGACACCATGGCCGTGGTCTGCCGGGGCGTAGATCCCATTGAGGTGCTCTCGCTGCTGCGCGGGGACTGGCACTGCGGGTATGACCCCTACGAGTACCGCGTCGCCCCCCAGTGCACCCCGCTGGCCACCAATACGCTGCACGCTGTCGGCGTGGCCCGCGCAGCCAAGCTCAAGGGCGAGGACACG
>WNFX01005147.1_pt1 | contig 20410 bp, 23 predicted proteins | sample 5400111 | NCBI WGS metagenome assembly WNFX01 (sample SAMN13153363, study PRJNA577476) | soil metagenome | isolation source: 40 cm soil or saprolite under grassland replicate 1 | place: USA:California | collected 2016-06-15 | reverse complement strand
GTTTGCGCCCAGGACGTCCATCGGCAATATTCTCCTCGGGAAAATGATCCCGGATGCGTTCCCACTGGTCGTCCGTGAGCCGAATCATTCGACATTTATATCGGATCGACAGCAGTCGGCAATTTTGAGATAGGTTCTAATCAGTTCGGTCGCCCGTTCACGGCAGGCTACTTCGGTCAATGGTTCCGTGAGCAGTGTGACATGGCGGGCTTGCGTCATTGCAGCGCCCACGGCCTCCGTAAGGCCGCTGCCCGCCGCTTGGCCGAGGCGGGGTGCACCGCGCACGAGATCGCGGCCATTACCGGCCACGCCAGCCTGAAGGAGATCGAGCACTACACCAAAGCGGTGGATCAACAGAAACTGGCGGCTTCGGCAATGGAGAAAACGAGAACACTCAGTGGCCAACCTTACGCAAGGTTAGCCAAAAAACGCAAAAAGCCGTGAGAGATCAAGGCGGGTTTATGTGCCGCACAAACCGGAGCGGTTTGGACGATGGTGGCGAGATGGGTCGGGCCATTGGCCCCCACCAGTTCGCCCAGCGACACCTGGCGCGCCGTGACGATGCCGTCGAAGGGAGCCTTCACCTCGGTGTAGCCAAGGTTGAGCGCGGCCTGCGCGGTATCGACCTCCGCCTGCTTGAGCCGGGCACGCGCGGAGTCGCGATTGGCCGTGGCATTGTCGAGCGCCTGCTTCGATGCGACCTGGCGGCTCGCGAGATCGGCCTGCCGTTCGTATTCCGCTTCCGCCTGCTTCAATGTCGCCTGGGCGCCGGCCTCGGCGGCGCGTGCCTGCTCGAGCTTGAGCTTGTACGGCTCGGGCTCGATGACGAAGAGGGTCGCCCCCTCCTTCACCTGGTCGCCGTCCTTGTAATTGATCTTCTGCAAGAAGCCCTGCACCCGCGCGACCAGATTGGTAGTATTTATCGCCGAGGCATAGCCGGTGGCCTCGAGGTAGCGGGTGACCTTCTGCTGCACCGGCATCGCCACCGTGACCTTGGGCGGCGGCGGCGCCACATAGCGGTTCTCCTGCCCGCAGGCGCAAAGCACCAGCGCGAACGCGGTTGCCGTGCAGGCGGCAAGCCGCGAACGCGCGGCCCTCGGCCGATCAATCGTCATCGCGCGACCTCAACCCCTATCGTCGAAGACACTTACGGCCGCCGCAGCGCGTCGCGCGACCTCGCAGACCGAAGGTACGATCCCGCGTTTGAAAGTGGAAGCCGGTTTTGACGCCTCGAAACACAACCGGCGCCCGAAGGCGCCGGCTGTCCCCTTCCCCCGTGTTGCTGTCGTTCAGGAGCTGGTACTAAGCACCGTGACCGCGCGACGGTTCTGCGACCAGCATGAAATGTCGTTGCACACCGCGACCGGGCGTTCCTTGCCATAGGAAATCGTGCGCATGCGTTGCGGGTGAACGCCGCGCGACGCGAGATAGTCGCGCACCGTCTGCGCGCGCCGGGCGCCGAGCGCGATGTTGTACTCGCGCGTGCCCCGCTCATCGGCATGACCTTCGATGGTGAAGGTGTATTGGTTGTAGATCTGCAGCCACTGCGCCTGCTTCTCCAGCGTCGCGATCGATTGCGACGTGAGCTCCGAAGAATCGGATTCGAAGAAAACGCGATCGCCGACATTGACCACGAAATCCTGCTGACTGCCGGGCGGCGCGCTGCCGCCGGCCTGCGGATCATTGGGCCTGTTCGCGCAAGCGGCCGCGGCAAGCGCCAACGCCAAAATGCCAGCGAACTTTGTCGCGCGGACGGCGCGCACAACGACGTTCGTCATTCCGCTGCCTCCATGGTTGCGTCGTTACCGCACATGCCGAAGGTCTAGCAGGTGCGTGGTTAAGCGAAGGTTCTTGTCGACCTTGATCGGGTGTTGCCCGCATCGCTCAATTTCGAGAAAAAAGCCGAAAACCCCCTCCGGTGGTTAATGCCCGGTGAATGCGGCGCCTTCTCGACCCCCGCGAGTTCCATTTCGGCGCCTCTTACTGCAGTAGGGTCTTACTGCAACAGCGGCGACCAAGCAGGATCGGACGCGTAGCTCGGCGTCTTCAATATTTGCTCGTTGCGGCCGGTCACATCCACCGTGTAGAGCATCGGCCCGGCGTTCCCGCCGGGGTCGCGGAAGAACATGATCACGCGCCCATTCGGCGCCCAGGTCGGTCCTTCGTTGTGGTAGCCTTCGGTGAGAATGCGCTCGCCTGACCCATCCGCGCGCATGATGCCGATGGCGAACTTGCTCTCCGTCTGCTTGGTGAAAGCGATATAGTCGCCGCGCGGCGACCATACCGGCGTCGAATAGGCGCCCTCGCCGAAGCTGATGCGTTGCGCCGCGCCGCCGTTCGCCGCCATGACGTAGATCTGCTGCCTTCCGCCGCGGTCCGACTCGAAGCTGATGCGCGTGCCATCAGGCGAATAGGAGGGCGCGGTGTCGATGACCTGCGTATCGGTCAAGCGCGTCGTCGCTTTCGAGCGCAAGTCCATCACGAACAGATTGGAATTGCCGCCGCGCTGCAAACTGAAGATCACGCGCTGGCCGTCGGGCGAGAAGCGCGGGCTGAAGGTCATGCCGGAGAAGTTGCTGACGATCTCGCGCTGTCCGGTCTCGATGTTCATGAGATAGACCCTTGGATCGCCCTGACTGTAGGACATGTAGGTGATGGTGTCGGCCGCCGACGAGAACCGCGGCGTGAGCACGAGGTCGTCCCCGCGGGTGAGATAGCGCACGTTGGCACCGTCCTGGTCCATCAACGCGAGCCGTTTGATGCGCCGCTCCTTCGGACCGGATTCGTCGACGAAGACGACGCGGCTGTCGAAATAGCCTTTCTCGCCGGTGATCCGCTCGTAGATTGCGTCCGAAATGATGTGGGCGATCCGCCGCCAATTGTCGGCGGTGGTGTTGTACTGCTCGCCGCGCAGCTGCTGGCCGGCGAACACGTCCCACAGCCGAAACTCGCCCTTGAGACGGCCGTCGGATTGCGTGATGCGGCCGGTCACCAAAGCCTGGGCATTGATCTGCCGCCAGTCGGGAAAGCGCGGCAGCGTGTCGATGGTGGAGATTTTCTCGATGTAGGCGGCGGGATCGATCGGCGCGAACAAGCCGGAACGCCGCAGGTTCGAGGCGATGATCTGGCTCACATTGCGTCCCGCCGCCGGATCCTGCACGCCAACCCCGATGAAATCCGGGATCGCAATCGGCACGGGTTGCACGTTGCCCTGAGTGACGTCGAGCTTGAGCACCGCCGCCGCCCGCTGCGGCGAAAGGCTCACGAGCGCGCCGGCCGCGGCGCCCGCGCCCAACATGATCAATCGGCGGCGGCTCAAGCGCATTGCCGTTGAATCGGCGTCAATCGTCGCTCGGTCGCCTGGCGTAACGGCGGCGACGGTCAGCCGCGGATCATGTCGCGGGGGTCGAAGGTAATCTCGACGTCTTTCCATTGCTCATAATGTTCGGGCTTGAGCATGTCATAAGGTTGGCCGCGAAAGAGCGCGCGAATGGCGCTGTCGCGGGCGGCCATGAACAGCGGGCTCTTTCCGCTGCTCAGCACCACGGGCGGAGCGGCCAGTTTGCCGTCGCGGTTGAGCTTGATCCTGATCAGCACCACCAGTTCCTGCGGATCCTTTGCGCCGGCCGGTATTGTCCACAGCTGCGCCAGCCGCGCGCGCAATGCTTCCAGTTCGCTCAGCGACAGCTGCGCCGCGGCGCCGTTCGACAAGCCGAGCGAGGGCGCGTTGTTGAGGGTCTCGCCGGCGGCCGCGAGCCGCGTCGAATCGCGCTTGTCGAGCAACGCTGCGACCTGCTTGGGATCGAACTTGGGCGTCGGTGGGGCGGGCTTCTTCGGCGGAGTCGGCGGCTTGGCATCGGCCTTCTTCGGCTCGGGCTTCTTGGCTTCGTCCTTTGCCAGCGCGTCGGCGATCGGATCGGGCGGCGCCTCGGCTTGCTTTTTTTCCGGCTCGGGCTCGGCGGGCTTGGCTTCCGGCGCCGGCGGCGGCTCGCGCGCGGCCTTGACTTCCTTCTTTTCCACCACCTTCGCCGTCGGGTCCTCGACCGGATTCGCCTCTGCGATCTTTTCGACCAGGGGCTTTGCCGTCTCGGCTTTCGGCGCGTCCTTGCTGCCGGCCGTGATCTTGGAGAAGTCGGACGCGGTCACGAGGTCGACCGGCAGGCCCTCGGTCGACGATACGGGAAGCGACGTCGCTGAGAGCGACCACACGCTCCACAGCAACACCGCTGCATGCCCGATCGCCGATATGGTGTAGGCCGTCCTCATTGCCCTCATCACGCGATCAGCGTGCCGAGGCCTGCTGCTCGCTCTCGGTCACCAACGCCACGCGGCGGAAGCCGGCGGCCGATATTCGCCCCATCACCTTCATGACCGTGCCGTAGTCGACCTGCCGGTCGCCACGCACGAAGATACGCTCCTCCGCCCCGCCGCGGGCCTCGGTTATGGCCTTGAGCTTGGCGACCAGTTCCTCCACCGCAATTTCGGTATTTTGGAGGTAGACCTGCCCGCTCTGGTTGACCGAAACCGTCAGCGGCTCCTTGTCCTGGTCGAGGGACTTGGCCTGGGTTTGCGGCAGGTCGAGGGGGACCCCCACCGTCAGCAGCGGGGCCGACACCATGAAAATGATCAATAGGACCAACATGACGTCGACCATCGGCGTCACGTTGATCTCGGCCATGGCCGGGCGACGGCGATGCCGCCTGCCGGCGACCGCGGCAGTGCCGCCGTTCATCGCCATTACGTCCCCCTATCCCCGTTCGTCGATCTGCCGCGACAGAATCGCGACGAATTCGTCGGCGAACCCCTCCAGGCGCTGGGCCTGCTTGTTCACGTCGGACACGAACTTGTTATAGAAAATGGTCGCCGGTATGGCGGCGATGAGGCCGATTGCGGTCGCGAACAGTGCCTCGGCGATGCCGGGGGCCACCACCGCCAGCGAGGTCGACTGCTGGCCGGCGATGGCCCGAAAGCTCGTCATGATCCCCCAAACGGTCCCGAACAGGCCAACAAAGGGACCGGCCGAACCAACCGTCGCCAGCACCAGAAGATGGCGCTCCAGGCGGGCAATTTCGCGCTGGATGGTGACGTCCATGACTTTTTCGATGCGCATCTGCAGGCCGGCAAAGGAGCGCGGCTGGCCCTCGAGGCTGCGCTTCCATTCTCGCATCGCCGCCACGAACAGCGCCGCCATCGAATGGGTCGGCCGCGAGGCGAGCGCCCGGTAGAGCTCCTCCAAGGACTGGCCGGACCAGAACGCCTGCTCGAAGCCATCCATGGCCCGGCGGGTGCGCGAATAAAGGATCAGCTTCTCGATCGCGATCGCCCAGACCGCGACCGACGCGACCAAGAGCCCGACCATCACCAGTTTGACCACCAAGTCGGCGTGCTGGAACAAATCCCAGATCGAAAGCGGCGCGCCGGACGGCATGACATCTCCTTGCGGCTGTCTCTTTCGGCTGTCCCGCCAAAGGTGACCAAACTAGGGCGCAAAACTAGGGCGCAAGCGGCGCCACCCCGAAGGCTAGCTGGCGCCGATTGGATTAATGCCCGGTTACCATACCGGGTTGCGGTGGGTGTGGTGCCAGAAACATCCCTGCCGGCTAGAGGGCCTTCCGCGAAGGTGAAGCGGGCCCGTTGCGCATGGGCCTAAGCGTGCGGCCGATCAACGGCCGAGCGGTTCTGATCGGCTCGCATGGCCGTGCGCAGCGCCTTGGGGATGGGCCGCGCCCGCCCGCCGCAAACGAAGGCGACCCGCACGTGCGCTTCGACCAGAAGCTCGTCCCCTCGCAGGATCTGCTGCTTGAGCGTGATCGAGGCGCCCTTCACCTCCTCCGGCGCGGTCGCCACCTCCAGCACGTCGTCCATGCGCGCGGGCCTGAGGAACTCGATCTGCATCGAGCGCACCACGAAGGCAAAACCCGGCGCCTCCGCGCGCGCTTCTTCGAACAGCGCGCGATGACCGGCACCGAGCAGGCGCAGATGATTGGTGCGGCCGCGCTCCATGAAGCGCAGATAAGTGGCGTGATAGACGATGCCGGAAAAATCCGTGTCCTCGTAATAGACGCGAACGGACATGACGTGACGGCCGTCCCGAATTTCGCCGTCGAGCGCATTCATCGCCACGGCACGCGTGTGCGCATCGCCGCCTCCCAGTTCTTGCCGTCGAACGGTCGCGGCGAAATCGCGGCAAGGTCTATGTCGTCGAGGCAGCGCACATTGACGTCGATCTTGTCCGGATCCGAGCGCGGCACGTAGAACGGATGAATGCCGCAGTGCTTGCAAAACGTGTGCTTTGCGGTCCGAGTATTGAACTCGTACGTCGTCAGATCGTCCTTGCCGCTGATGAGCTCGAACTGCTCCGGCGGCACGATCAGGTGCAGAATTCCTTTCTTGGTGCAAATCGAGCAATTGCAATCGCTCACGGACGCAAGATCGGCCGTGACGCGGAACCGCACGCGCCCGCAATGGCATCCGCCTTCCATGGTCTTGAGCATGGTCGTCCCGATCAGTCCTGCGTTCCCTCGCCAAACAACCCGAATTGCGCCGGATCGCGCGCGGGCTCTGCCAGCCCGAGATGACGGAAGGCGTGCGAGGTCAAGAGCCGCCCGCGCGGGGTGCGCTGGAGAAAACCCTTCTGGATCAGAAACGGTTCGATGATTTCCTCGATGGCGTCGCGCGGCTCGGAGAGCGCCGCCGCGATGGTCTCGATTCCGACCGGGCCGCCGCCGTAGTTCTCCGCGATCGTCGTGAGGTAGCGCCGGTCCATGCCGTCGAGCCCGGCGGCATCGACCTCGAGCTCGACCAGCGCGCGGTCGGCGGCGGCGCGGTCAATCGCCGTTGTGCCCGCGACCAGCGCAAAATCCCGCACCCGACGCAACAGCCGTCCGGCGATGCGGGGCGTGCCGCGCGCGCGACGCGCGATCTCGTTCGCCCCATCGCCGGTCATGCCGATGCCGAGCACGCGCGCGCCCCGGTTGACGATCTCTTCGAGCTCGCTCTCGGAATAAAAATTGAGCCGCACCGGAATCCCGAAGCGGTCGCGCAGCGGGTTGGTGAGCAGACCCGCGCGCGTGGTCGCGCCGATCAGCGTGAACTTGGCGAGATCGATCTTGACCGAGCGCGCGGCCGGCCCCTCGCCGATGATGAGGTCGAGCTGGAAATCTTCCATGGCCGGATAGAGAATTTCCTCCACCGCCGGATTGAGCCGGTGGATCTCGTCGATGAAAAGCACGTCGCGCTCTTCCAGGTTGGTCAGCAGCGCCGCGAGGTCGCCGGCCTTTGCGATCACCGGTCCCGACGTTGCCCGAAAATTCACGCCGAGCTCGCGTGCCACGATCTGCGCGAGCGTGGTCTTGCCGAGCCCCGGCGGGCCGACGAACAGCACATGGTCGAGCGCCTCGCGCCGCGCACGCGCCGCCTCGATGAACACCGCCAGGTTCGAACGCGCCTGCTGCTGACCGATGAACTCGCCGAGCCGCTGCGGGCGCAGCGAGCCGTCCGCATCGTCGTCGCGGCGTTCGGCCGTCACCAGGCGGCGGGGGTTCGAGCTCAACGCGGCATCCTCACAGCGTGCGCTCCCGGCTATACTTGTTCGGCAACAACTCGCCGATGCCAGCGACGACGGGACCGTTCGCGCTAGGCACGATGACGCGGGCGTTGCGATCATAGTCCCAAATCAGCTCGCGGCAGCTCCCGCAGGGCGACACCACGACGATGGCCTGATCCGCTTCGGCGGCCTCGGGATGGAATACGCATCGAGATTGACCCCGGTATAAATGCGGCCGTCGCGTGTGCGCAGCGCCGCGCCGACTTCCTGCCAGTCGTTGCGATAGCGCCGCTTGATCGCTTCGCTCGCCGCGGCGATCAGCTCCTGGTCGCGGTCGCTCAGCATCGAACCCCGTCCGCGTCCGTCATTTTGCAAGCTCCTTCAATCCGAGCCGGATCAGCCGCGCGGCATCCGCGCCCTCGCCCGCGTTGCGCGCCGCGGCGGCGATGGCGGCCGCGGCCTGCGGCTGGCCGTAGCCGAGATTGACCAGCGCGGAGACCGCGTCCACGAGCGGCTGCGGCGCGCGCCTCTCTTCGACCGCGCCGGAGAGCCGGATCACCGCCGGATCGAGATCGGCGTAGGCCGGCGCCTTGTCCTTGAGTTCCGTCACGATGCGCTCGGCGACCTTCGGGCCGACGCCGGGCGTGCGCGCCACCATGGCCTTGTCGCGCATGGCGATGGCCGAGGCGAGATCGGCGGGCTTGAGCGTGCCGAGCACGGAGAGCGCGACCTTGGCACCCACACCCTGCACGGTCTGCAACAGACGAAACCATTCGCGCTCGACGTCGGTGCGGAAGCCGAACAACCTGATCTGATCCTCGCGCACGTAGGTTTCGATCGACAGCGTGGCGGGCTGGCCGACACCCGGCAATTCCTGCAGCGTGCGCGCGGAGCATTGCACGAGGTAGCCGACGCCGTTGACGTCGAGGACGATGAAATCCTCGCCGTAGCTATCGATGATGCCCTTGAGCTTGCCGATCATGCGCGCGCCTATTTGGCCGATGCAACGGCTGCGGGCAAGGCGCCGGCGAAAAGGAGCGCGGCGAGGTCCATGGCGACGTTCCCGAACAAACAAGACCGCAATCTAGTCGACCAGCCGGCGGCAACAACCGTCGGCGGCCTTGTCAGCCCGCCGCCACCTTGAGCACAGTGCTGCGGCGATGATGCGCATGGCATACCGCGATCGCGAGCGCGTCGGCCGCATCCTCCGACTGCGGATCGGCCTTCGGCAGCAGCACGCCGATCATCATGCGGATCTGCGCCTTCTCGCTGTGGCCGGCGCCGACGATGGTCTTTTTCACCAGATTCGGGGCGTATTCGGCGACCGGCAGGCCCGCGATCGCCGGCACCAGCATGGCGATGCCGCGCGCCTGGCCGAGCTTGAGCGTCGCGGTGGCGTCCTTGTTGACGAAGGTCGCCTCCACCGCGGCTTCGTGCGGCGCATGCTCTTCGACCACGCGCCGCAGGCCGTCGTGGATGGCGAGCAGGCGCATGGCGAGCTCAGCCTTGTCGTCGGTCGCAAGCGACCCGCAGGCAAGAAAGCTCAGCCGGTTGCCGTCGAGCGCCACCACGCCCCAGCCGGTGCGGCGGAGCCCGGGATCGATGCCCAGGATGCGAATCAGACCGCGCATGATAATCCTTTGATAGCCCCGCCGGCGGCAACAGCCTAGGCCACTGGCAAGCTTTCCCGCTTCGACTTGGGATCAGGCGCGCGCGCCGTAGCCGACCCGCCGAGGGGCGCGCAACCCGTGCTCGTCGCGCGGCTCGCGACGCCGGTTGGCGTGCCGCCGCCGGCTCCTCCGATGACGGCAAGCCTATGCGCTGAGCTTCTGCATCAGCGCGTCCGAGACCTCGAAATTGGCGTAGACGTTCTGCACGTCGTCGTGCTCGTTGAGCGTCTCAATCAGCTTGAAGAGTTTCTCGCCCTGCTCGTCGTTGATCGCAACCGTGTTCTGCGGCTTCCACACCAAGGCCGCCTTGCGCGGCTCGCCGAACTTCGCCTCCACCGCCTTGGCCACCTCGCGCAGCGAATCCGGCGTGGTGTAGATTTCGTGTCCGCTCTCGTTCGACACCACGTCCTCGGCGCCCGCCTCGATCGCGGCCTCCAACATGGCGTCGGCGCTTGCAACCTTGGCGTCGTACTCGACGGCGCCGACACGGTCGAACATGAAGGAGACCGCGCCGGTCTCGGCCAGGTGGCCGCCGGACTTGGTGAAGGTCGCGCGCACCTCGCCCGCGGTGCGGTGGCGGTTGTCGGTCAGGACCTCGACGATGACGGCCACGCCGCCCGGCCCATAGCCCTCGTAGCGGATCTCGTCATAGCTTTCCGCTTCGCCGCCGGTGGCTTTCTTGATCGCGCGGTCGATATTGTCCTTGGGCATGTTCTCCGCGCGGGCGGCGATGACTGCGGCGCGCAGGCGCGGATTCATGGCGGGGTCGGGCAGCCCCATTTTGGCCGAGACGGTGATTTCGCGCGCAAGCTTTCCGAACAGCTTGGATTTCGCCGCATCCTGCCGCCCCTTGCGGTGCATGATGTTCTTGAACTGGGAATGGCCGGCCATGGTTTGCTCCTCGACGGCCCGCGCTCCGCGCAAGACGAAAAGCGCGATCGGCGAAGTCATGGGAAAATGGATTGATGTCAGAGGCGTTATAGAACGCGCCTGCGCTCAAATCCAGAACCGCCTCGCGAGAAATTTCGCGAAGATGGTGCCGCGGCGAGCGCGTAGGTCAATTTCAGTCGTTTCCAGCGACGCTGCGTGCGGACGCGGCAAATCGGTGTTGCCCGCGTCACGATCGAGAAGCAACAAGCGTCCTCATTCCCAAAATTGCGGCCGCGCCTCTTGCAGCCGGCCCCCCAGGCGCACGGCTGCAATGCGGCGCGCGAGCCCGCTGGCGTCGTCGGTCTCGACCGCGAGCGCGCACAACGTCGCCTCGCCCATCGCCGGCTCGAAGCGCGCGCCCGGAATTTTGCGCAGGAACCGCGTCAACGGCTCGTCCTTGTCCATTCCAATCACGGAATCGTAATCGCCGGTCATGCCGACGTCGGAGATGAAGGCGGTGCCGCGCGGCAGGATCTGATGGTCCGCCGTCGGCACGTGGGTGTGGGTGCCGACCACGAGGCTCGCGCGCCCGTCGCAGAAATGGCCCATCGCCTGCTTCTCGCTCGTCGCCTCGCCGTGAATGTCGATGATGATGGCGTCGGCCATTTGCTTGAGCGGGCAGGCCGCGAGCTCGCGCTCGACCGCGGCGAAAGGATCATCCAGCGGGTCCATGAAGATGCGGCCCATGGCGTTGACGACCAGCACGCGCGCGCCGTTCTTAGCGTCGATCAGCGCGGCACCGCGGCCGGGCGTGCCGGCGGGATAGTTGATCGGGCGAAGCAGCTTCGGCGCGCGTTCGATGAAAACCAGCGCCTCCTTCTGGTCCCAGGAATGGTTGCCGCCCGTAATCACGTCGGCGCCGGCGTCGACGAATTCCTGGTAGATCGCTTCGGTGATGCCGAAGCCGCCGGCGGCGTTCTCGCCGTTGATGGCGACGAAATCGAGGTTCCAATCCTGCACGAGGACGCCGAGCCGCTCGAGCAAGACGGCACGCCCGCTACGTCCCACGATGTCGCCGATGAAAAGGATGCGCATCCGTCACATGATCCGTCACATGGCCCGGCAATCGATGACCTCGCGCTCGGTTAGCACGAGATCGAGGCGGACATCGCGAGGAGTCGTCGGCACGTCCGAGATTTCCTGCGCGGCGAAGGCTACGCCGCAGGCGATGATGGTCTTGCGCGCGCGCAGCGCCGCAACCGTCATGTCGTAATAACCGGCGCCGTAGCCGATGCGGTGGCCGCTGCGGTCGAAGGCCAAGAGCGGCACGATGAGAATGTCGGGAGCGACTTCGGGTGCCTCGGGCGCAGGCTCGCGGATGCCCCAAATCCCCGGCACGAGCGTTTCGCCAAAGGCGAAGGCGCGCATGGTGAGCGGCTTGCCGCGCCCGGCGACCGCCGGCAGCGCCAGCTGCGCACCGAAATCCGCGAGCTTGCGCATCAACGGGATGGGATTGATCTCGCTCCCCATCGGCATGAAGCCCGCGACGATCGCGTCCGGCATCACCGCGACCGGAAACGGCCGCGCCGCAATGGCTTGCGCCGCGGCGGCGCGCACGCCGGCCGGCAGCGCATCGCGGCGCGCGCGGGCCTGGCGGCGAAGCGCGGCTTTGGCGTCTTCAATCGAGGTGGATTGAGCCATCGATCTGAGGCGTGAGCGCGGAGCCGCAATGGCCGTTGGAGCGTCGATCCCGGGTTCCCTACGAAAGTAGGTGGGCGCCATATGTCCGAGCCCACGAGCCCGGTCAGGGACAGCTCCCTTCAGGATCGATAAGGCCCCGGGGATATGGCTCCTGACGTGCCTCGCAGCCCCGCGCGACCAATGTAGTGCCTGCGCGCTTGCGACGCTACCCGCGAAACGGGTTGATCAGCCCATGGGGACGCCGCCATCGGTAACCGTCTGATTGAGCCGCCTGGTGATGCCCTCGATGCGCTCAGCCGCGGCATTGAGCGCGGCGACGACCGCCGCCTGCGTCGCCTGGGCGCGGTCGGCCGACACCACGCTCGCGTCCTGCAGCGTGGCGAGCTCGGGCTCGAGCCGCTGCAACTTCTCCTTCACCTCCGACAGCTCGTCGGCGAGCGCCAGCGCGGCCATGACGGTGAGGCGGGTATCGCCGATCTCGCCGAAGCGAGCCCGCAACGCCACGATGCGCGCGTCGAGATCCTCGGCCAGACGCGGGAGACGCGCCTCTTCGCCGTTCTCGCAGGCCATGCGGAACTGGCGGCCGTTGATGGTGACGCTGACCTGCGGCATGGCATGCCTCAGCGCTCGTTCGGAGCGAGCACGGAACGGATGCTGTCGATGGCGGCATCGAGCCTCTGAGCCACCTCGCGATTGGCGATTTCCAGCGTGCGGGTACGCGCCGCCGCCGCGTCGAGCTCGGAGGCGAGGCGCGAGCGGTCGGCGCCGAGCGCGTGCAGCTGGGCGTCGAGCGTCTGCTCACCGCGGTCGGCCTCGCGCCGACGCTCGACCGCCGCCGCAAGCGCATCGAGTGCAAGCGCAAGACGTTTGCTGGCCGCGTCGATGGCGCTGGGCTCGGTCATTCTCGGCAACCCCCTTGGGCCGGCCGATACGGGCCGGATTCGACAGCCGGGCGGCGTAAAAATCTTTTGCGTCGGCAAGCAGTTACAAAGAGAAGCCTACGTTGCGTGTGGGCTTGTCGTCAACGTTGGACCGCAATTCATCGCTGCCCCTGTGAATGGCGAGCGCGCCACATGCCGGCATTCTTTGACTCCCCTCGCCCGCGTGCTAGAGCCTCGCCCGAGCAACCCCGCTTGGCCCAGCGATGACCAGCCCCAAGTCGCTCCTTGCTGCGGCGGCCGCCCCTGCGGCGCAAACCACGGCAATGCGCCGCGACGAACGCGCCCCTGCGACGCGCGCGCGCCATGACCGCATGGCGAATGCTATCCGCGCGCTCGCCATGGACGCGGTCGAACAGGCGAAATCCGGCCATCCCGGCCTGCCCATGGGCGCGGCCGACGTCGCCACCGTGCTGTTCACGCGGTTTCTCAAATTCGATGCGGCCGATCCCGCCTGGCCCGACCGCGACCGCTTCGTGCTGTCGGCCGGTCACGGCTCGATGCTGATCTACGCGCTGCTTTATCTCCTCGGCTACGAGAAGATGACGATCGAGGAGATCAAGCGCTTCCGCCAATTGGGCTCGATCACGCCCGGCCACCCCGAGAGCTTCCTCACGCCGGGCGTGGAGACGACCACCGGCCCGCTCGGCCAGGGGCTGGGCAATGCGGTCGGCATGGCGATCGCCGAGCGCCACCTCGCCGCTACGTTCGGCCCCGAGCTCATGGACCATCGCACTTACGTGCTTGCCTCCGACGGCGATCTGATGGAGGGCGTGAGCCAGGAGGCGATCGCGCTCGCCGGGCATCTCAAGCTCAACAAGCTGATCGTATTGTTCGACGACAACGCCATCTCGATCGACGGTCCGCTGTCGCTTTCGGATTCCGTCGATCAGGTCAAGCGCTTCGAGGCCGCCGGCTGGGCGGCGACGCGCATCGACGGGCACGATCCCGAGGCGATCGCGAAGGCGCTGGAGAAGGCTCAGGCCTGCGATCGGCCCTCGCTGATCGCCTGCCGCACCATCATCGGCTTCGGCGCGCCGAGCAAGGCAGGCACCGAGAAGTCCCACGGCGCGCCGCTCGGCGCCGATGAAATCCGCGGCGCGCGGGAACGACTCGGTTGGACGGACAGCGCTTTCACCATTCCGGCGGAGGTGCGCGAGATGTGGCGCAGCGCAGCGCTTGCGGGCAAGGCCGCGCACCAGGCCTGGAACGAGCGTATCAAGGCCGCGCCGGCGGCCCGCCGCGCCGAATTCGAGCGCCGCATCCGCGGCGAGTTGCCAAGGGATAAGCTCGCCGCCGCCGTGGGTTCGGTGAAGGAGAAGCTTGCCGCAACGCCGAAAGAGATCGCGACGCGCGCCGCATCGGAGACTGCACTCGAAGCGCTGACCGCGGCGGTGCCGGAGATGATCGGCGGCTCCGCCGACCTCACCGGCTCCAACAACACCAAGCCCAAGGGCATGACGGTGCTTTCCGCCGCCGACTATTCCGGCCGGTTCATCCACTATGGCGTGCGCGAGCACGGCATGGCGTCGGCGATGAACGGCATGGCGCTGCACGCGGGCATCATTCCCTATTCCGGCACGTTCCTCGTCTTCTCCGACTATTGCCGCCCGGCGATCCGGCTTGCCGCGCTCGCGGGCGAACGCGTCATTTACGTCATGACCCACGATTCGATCGGGCTCGGCGAAGACGGCCCAACCCACCAGCCGGTCGAGCACCTTGCCGCCTTGCGCGCCATCGCGAACCTCCACGTCTTCCGTCCCTGCGACGCGGTCGAGACGGTCGAATGCTGGCAGCTCGCTCTCGAAAATGCGCAAGCGCCGAGCGTTCTCGCGCTCACCCGGCAAAACTTGCCGCAGTTGCGGCTTGCCCATGACGACACGAACCGCTGCGCCGCCGGCGCCTACGAGCTCGTCCCTGCGGAGGGGGCCGCCGAGGTTTCGCTGTTCGCCACCGGCTCCGAGGTGTCCATCGCCGTCGAGGCGCATAAGCTGCTGCGCGAGCGCGGCGTTTCTGCGCGCGTGGTGTCGGTGCCCTGCTTCGAGCTCCTGCGCGCGCGTCCCGCCGCCGAACGGCGGGCGATCGTCGGCACGGCGGCCAAGGTCAATGTCGCGGTCGAGGCTGCGGTGCGGCAAGGCTGGGACGAGATCATCGGCTCGGACGGCGCTTTCGTCGGGATGACGACGTTCGGCGCGAGCGCGCCCTACAAGGACCTCTACAAGCACTTCGGGATCACGCCGGAGAGGGTCGCCACGGCGGCGTTGAGCAAGCTTGGGAAGGCCTAACGGACCGTGCCGCGCGTCACTATTTAATGTGTCATGCTCCCGCGCGGTCTCTGCGCAAGCGGGGAACCGGCCATGAAGGGGAGCGAAGGAGCCGGGAATGTCAGTTCGTGTGGGCATCAACGGGTTCGGCCGCATCGGCCGCAACGTGCTGCGTGCCATCGCCGAAGCGGGGCGCACCGATATCGAGGTCGTCGGCATCAACGATCTCGCCCCGGTCGAGACCAACGCGCATCTCCTGCGCTTCGATTCCGTGCACGGCCGCTTTCCCGGCGAGGTGATGGTCAAGGGCGACGCGATCAGCATCGGCAACGGCCTGATCAAGGTGACTGCCATCAAGGAACCCGCGAAGCTGCCGTGGAAGGACCTCGGCATCGATGTTGCGCTCGAGTGCACGGGCATCTTCACCTCGAAGGACAAGGCCGCCGCGCACCTTGCCGCCGGCGCCAAGCGCGTCATCGTCTCGGCGCCCGCCGAGGGCGTCGATCTCACGGTGGTCTATGGCGTCAATCACGACAAGCTCACGCCGGAGCACAAAGTCGTCTCCAACGCCTCGTGCACCACCAACTGTCTGGCGCCGGTCGCGAAGGTGCTCAACGACGCCGTCGGCATCGACAAAGGCTTCATGACCACGGTGCATTCCTACACCAATGACCAACCCTCGCTCGACCAAGTGCACAAGGACCTCTACCGGGCGCGCGCCGCCGCGATCAACATGATCCCGACCTCCACCGGCGCGGCAAAAGCCGTTGGGCTCGTGCTGCCGGAACTCGCCGGCAAGCTCGACGGCGTCGCGATCCGCGTGCCGACACCGAATGTCTCGGTCATCGACTTCAAATTTGTCGCCAAGCGCGCGACCACGAAGGACGAGATCAACGGCGCCGTGAAGCGCGCCGCCGAGCAGCAGCTCAAAGGCATCCTCGGCTACACCGAGGCGCCCAACGTCTCCAGCGATTTCAACCACGATGCGCACTCGTCCGTGTTCGCCATGGACCAGACCAAGGTGATGGACGGCACGCTGGTGCGGGTGATGTCGTGGTACGACAACGAGTGGGGCTTCTCCAACCGTATGGCCGACACCGCGGTTGCGATGGGGAAGCTGATCTGACCCGCCGGCGATGAGCGCGCGTCCCGTTGCGGTGGTTTCGGTTCGCATGACCACGCGCGCAGGCCACTGATATGTTCCACACCCTCGATGAGGCCGACGTGAGGGGCAAACGCGTGCTCGTGCGTGTCGATCTCAACGTGCCGGTCGAAAACGGCAAGGTCGCGGACACGACCCGCATCGAGCGGGTGGCTCCGACCATCCGCGAGATTGCCGACAAGGGCGGCAAGGTGATCCTGCTCTCCCATTTCGGACGCCCGAAAGGGCCCGATCCGGCACAATCGCTCAAGCCGTTCGCGCCGGCGATCGCAGCCGTCCTCGAGCGGCCGGTCGCGTTCGCGGAGGATTGCATCGGCGAACGGGCGTCGGCCGCGGTGAACGCCATGAAGCCGGGCGACATCCTGTGCCTGGAGAACACCCGATTCCACCCGGGCGAGGAGCGCAACGATCCCGGTTTCGTCGCGCAGCTCGCCGCGCTCGGAGACATTTTCGTCAACGACGCCTTCTCGGTGGCGCACCGCGCCCACGCCTCGGTCGAGGGCCTCGGCCACAGGCTGCCGAGCTATGCTGGCCGCACCATACAGGATGAGCTCGAGGCGCTCGCGAAAGTATTGCAGACCCCGGTCCGTCCGCTCGCGGCGATCGTCGGCGGAGCCAAGGTATCGACCAAGCTCGACCTGCTCGGCAGCCTGCTCGCAAAGGTCGACACGCTCATCATCGGCGGCGGCATGGCCAATACCTTTCTGGCCGCGTGCGGACATTCCGTGGGCAAATCGCTGTGCGAGCACGATCTCCTGCCGACCGCGCGCGAGATCATGGCCAAGGCGAAGGCCAAAGGCCGCGAGCTGGTATTGCCGGTGGACGCCGTGGTTGCCAAAACGTTCGCGACCAACGCGCCTTCGCGCGTGGTCGCGGTGGACAGGGTGGGCGACGATGAGATGATCCTGGACATCGGCCCGCGCAGCATCGAGCATGTCTGCTCCGTGCTCGCCCGGGTCAAGACGCTGGTCTGGAACGGGCCGTTCGGCGCCTTCGAGCTCGAACCTTTCGACACCGGCACGGTCGAGGTCGCCGAAGCCGCGGCGGAACTCACCGCCGCCGGGAAGATTATTACAGTGGCGGGCGGCGGTGACACGGTCGCGGCGCTCAATGCCGCCGGCGCGACCGGGCGGTTCACCTATGTTTCGACCGCTGGCGGCGCGTTCCTCGAATGGCTGGAGGGCAAGCCTTTGCCGGGGGTCGAGGTGCTCAGGGTCGGGTAACCGACGACAAAGCGATCCGCCCTTTGCCAACGGCGTAAAGAGGCGGCAAAATCACGAATGAGTGCGCAACGACGAAGGAGGGTTGCGATGAACCTCGCTGAGCTCAACAAGGTCGCCGAGGCCATGGTCGCGCCGGGCCGCGGCATTCTCGCCGCCGACGAGTCGTCGGGCACCATCAAGAAGCGCTTCGACGCGATCGGCGTGGAATCGACCGCCGACAACCGCCGCGACTACCGCGAGCTGCTCTTTCGCTCGTCCGAGGCGATGTCGAAATACATTTCCGGCGTCATTCTCTACGATGAGACCATCCACCAGACCGCCAAGGACGGCACCCCGCTGGTGAAAGTGATCGAGAACGCGGGCACGATCCCGGGCATCAAGGTCGACAAGGGGACGAAGCCGTTACCGTTCGCTCCCGGCGAACTGATCACCGAAGGCTTGGATGGTCTGCGCGAGCGCCTGGTCGAATATCGCGGGCTCGGCGCCAAGTTCGCCAAATGGCGCGCGGTGATCGACATCGGCGCCGGCATCCCGAGCTACGTCGCGATCATGACCAACGCGCACGCGCTCGCGCGTTACGCCGCGCTCTGCCAGGACGAGGGCATCGTTCCCATCGTCGAGCCGGAAGTGTTGATGGACGGCGATCACGACGCCGAGCGCTGCTACGTGATCACCGAGTGGGTGCTCAAGACCGTGTTCGAGCAGCTCTACTATCAGAGGGTGGCGCTCGAAGGCATGGTGCTCAAGCCCAACATGGTGGTCGCGGGCAAGAAGTCGAACACCCGTGCCGGCGTCGACGAGGTGGCGGAGAAAACCGTGAAGGTGCTCAAAGCCTGCGTGCCCGCCGCCGTCCCCGGCATCGCTTTCCTCTCCGGCGGCCAGTCGGACGAGGAGGCAACCGCTCACCTCGACGCCATCAACCGCATCGGCGGCCTGCCGTGGCGCCTCACCTTCAGCTACGGCCGCGCGCTGCAAGCGGCGCCGCAGAAGGCCTGGTCCGGCAGGAGCGAAAACGTCGCGGCCGCCCAGCGCGCCTTCACCCACCGCGCCATGATGAACAGCCTCGCCACACGCGGGCAGTGGAAGCAGGATCTGGAGAAGAAAGCAGCATAACCGAAAGCTCGGCGATCCGACCCCCATCGGTGCGTCTTGCGCCCGATCCTGGGACGGCGACGCAACTATGCTGCCAGCGTTGCGTTGCCCGGGTTTTTACCGTCTCGTAGGGTTGCGGCTCTATAAACGCCCCCAAACCGCCCGATTGCGGGGGCAATCGACGTCCATGGCGTCCCGAGAAAAACCGGCCGACCCGCGGCGCCCCGTCCCGCGCCTTTATCTCGTGACCCCGCAGAACCCTGCCGGGCTCGCGGATCGACTCACCGAAGCGCTCGACGCGGCCGACGTTGCCGCCGTGCTGCTGCGCCTGCCGCAGGCCGACGAGCGCACGCGGGTCAACTACGCCAAGGCGCTCGCGCCCACGGTGCAGGGTAAGGGCGCGGCACTCCTCCTCGACGGATATCCCGATCTCGCGGTGCGTGCCGGCGCCGACGGTGCGCATCTGAGCGGGATCGACGCATTCATGGCGGCGCTGGCGACGCTCAAGCCCGCGCGCATCGCCGGCTGCGGCCGACTTGCGACCCGGCACGACGCCATGCTCGCCGCCGAAGCCGGCGCCGACTACGTCATGTTCGGGGAGCCCGACGCCACCGGCCGCCGGCCAGCCTTCGACGCCGTCGCCGAGCGCGTGGCCTGGTGGGCGCAGCTGTTCGAAGTCCCGTGCGTCGGATTTGCCGCCTCGCTCGAGGAGCTGGAGCCGCTCGCGGCGGCCGGCGCCGATTTCATCGCGCTTGGCGATTGCATCTTTGCCGATGCACGCGGGGGCGCTGCGGCGATGGCGGACGCGGCGCGACGGTTGGCAGCTGCGGAGACGGTCGCATGAGAATCGCGCGCTATGGCGCGGCCGTCATTCTGGCGATCACCCTGTCGGGGGCCATGAGCGAGCCTGCCTCAGCGCAGGCGCCGGTCGAACTCAGCCCGCCCACGACGCCGCCTGCCGCAAAACCGGCTGCCAAGCCGGTCCCCAAACCGGCTCCGCCCAAGCCCGCTCCAACCCAGGCCGCGGCCCCGGCACCGCCGCCGGCCGCGCCCCGGCGCGAGGTCGATATCGCTTACGGCGCGTACCAACGCGGCTACTACATCACCGCCTTTGCGGCCGCGACCCGTCGGGTGGAGGAGCGGAAAGATCCGAAAGCGATGACGCTGCTCGGCGAGCTCTATGCCAACGGCTTGGGCATCCAGCGCGACGACAAGAAGGCGGCCGAATGGTATCGGCTGGCTGCCGAGCGCGGCGATCGCGAGGCCATGTTCGCGCTCGCCATGTTGCATTTCAGCGGCCGCACCGGCGCCGTCAATCGCGAAGAGGGTGCAAAGCTGCTTGCGGCCGCCGCCAAGCTCGGGAACCCCGCGGCCGCCTACGATCTCGGCCTACTGTACATCGAGGGCCAATTGTTCCCGCAGGATTTTGCGCGCGCGGCCGAGCTCTTCCGCAGCGCCGCACAGGTCGGAAATGCGGAAGCCCAATACGCGCTCGCGACCCTCTACAAGGAGGGGCGAGGCGTGCCGAAGGATTTGGTCGAGGCGGCACGGCTCTTGGCCGCGGCCTCGCTCGCCGACAACACCGATGCCCTGGTCGAATACGGCATCGCGCTGTTCAACGGAACGGGCGTTGCCAAGAACGAGAGGCTGGCGGCGGTACTGCTGGCGAAGGCTGCGCGCAAGGGCAACCCGATTGCGCAAAATCGTCTCGCCAACATCCTTGCGGTCGGACGCGGCGCGAATCTCAATCCGGTGCAGGCGATCAAATGGCACATCATCGCCAAGGCCGGCGGGGCGAGCGACATTCCGCTCGACGCTTTCGTGCAGCAGCAGCCGCCGGACATCCGCGCCGCCGGCGAAAAAGCGGCGAAGCCCTGGGTCGACGCGCTCAAGGAGTTGCGCGCGTCCCGCTCTTGACGTGAACGCTGTCTGCAGGCAGACCCC